>Ga0255336_100784_pt1 | contig 35801 bp, 31 predicted proteins | sample MeOH1_35cm_T3_17_FD_189102 | JGI IMG/M metagenome (GOLD analysis project Ga0255336, IMG submission 189102) | Sandy soil microbial communities from University of British Columbia, Vancouver, Canada - MeOH1_35cm_T3_179 | ecosystem: Engineered > Artificial ecosystem > Sand microcosm > Unclassified ...
CTGTCCGCACCGCCTCAAGCGTGAGCGTCGCAGGCGTTTGCGCGATGCGCAGCGTATCGAAGAAGTATTTCCAGCGCGTCGTGTCCTGGCCTTCCATCACGTGCGACACGCAGAGCACGCCCTTGAGACCACATTGCCGTCCTCATCCAGCAGTTCGACCACGACGCCAATCCACTGCCATCCAGCACAAGCGCCTGTTCAACAGCCTGCACCGACACCGCGATTTCAGCGGAAATGGATACTGACACCTTTCGCCTCAGCGTAGACGTTGCCGGACAGACCTGTGCCGTCATTCAGGATGCGGCCATGATCGCCTACGGTGAGCTTCAGGAGCATCCCTTCGCGAATTGTTTGCGAACGATTTTCCCCCACAATATTCCCCACAAAACAGATGTCACGGTCGGATTCCAGCCAGCGCCGAGTCCAACACGTAAACATCTGACCTGTTGAAATTAAACAGAACAGATGTTTGTAGGTGTATTGCGTTGCGGGAAAATTTTATCCACAGTTTTTGTTCGCAAGGCTGTGGACAACACTCGGGCAAGTTCGACAAGTCATTGATATGTCTGCGTTGGTGCGGGGCGCGCTTTACACAGGCGTTGAGCAGCGCAGGATGAGATGGCTACGACGAAGCAAGGCGCCGGATGGTGGGAGACCGCTGATTATGTTCAGACAAGATGACGACAACTGACATGCGTCAACCATAGGCCGATTCAATTTGCACGCAGGCTGGCATCGTCGTTTAATCGACATCCCGCTGGCTCGCATCCCTCCCTTCGAACGTCAGGAGCATCTAATGGCCGACCTCAACTTTGACGATATCGTTCAGGCAATCGCCTCTGACACCAATACCCCGACCGAGACGGTGTCGAAGATGTATGCGGAGACGTGGGCTCAATATAGTGACGGGGCGCGAGTGCTGGACTACTTGACGGTACTGGTCGCTAAACGCGTTCGGGAAAATCTGCGCGGCGTTTCGCGAGACAGGCACTAGCCGCCCGCGCCGCAACTCTATCGAATAGTCTTCGCGTGCCAGGCGTCCCATAGGGGTGTCGTCCAGGAACCGATCGATATCCTGACGCTCGCCGTTTGTCTGTCCGGAATTTGCCGCCGCTCGGTCAGACCGATTCAGCTCTTTCTGGACGTTTTCGCGACAAATGGCGTGGGTATGTGCTGAACTTTTTCGCTTCCGCATTTCGGACAAGCCGGATGAGCGGTTTCATGTTCAGCGAGATGCTCGGCATGTTCGAACATTTCACCGCACTTCTCGCACCTGTACTGGTAAGTCGGCATGACATTCCTCCAACGAGAATCCCGCACGTCGTGCTGGCCAGACACTGCCACCGACGCCCGCAGCGTGGTACAAATCAATTCTAGTGCAGGACGGTCCAGGGAATGCCCGCGTACGCGTTTCGCGCAGCGTTTCTTACCACGCTTCTTACTATGTGCGCTGCAGGCAACATCGGTATTCCCGTCGAAGGTCGGGTGACTGCACGTACCAGCGGCTCGCATTATTCGGGTGGCGCCCGCCGTGACGGGCGCGCCCAGCCATCAACGGCCTTTCCGGCGACGGGCCCCAATGGCCGGCAGGTTGCCAAGTAGGTCATCTGCTGGCTCCCATCGAACCCAATGCTTGAGCCGCTATTCTGCGGGTTGGCTCTTGCCTTCAGCACGCGTTCCTCTCCCTATATTTTGCACGGGCGAAGTCGGCATTGAACGGCCGTTCATTTCGCCAGATGGGGCGCAGGTGCCGTTGCGTCAAAGGAGAATGGACGGCGTATGATCCGGCGCTCGGACGGCGCCTGAAGCAGCCATATGTCGAATGTAAAGTTGCTTTGGCTGGCTGCGCTTGGCACCACGTTGAAGTGATGCGTTTTCGCGCGCCAGCTAGCCTCTTCTGTCACGAGTCCGTGCCACGTGTTCGATCAACTCGAGTTACCGAGGCGTCGCCGGATGAGGATTTCCCCGGTTGAAGTTTTCAGGCGACAGATTGCTGTCCGTAGCGCGCTCATCGTCTTCAGCGACATCCGGATAAAGCTCGGGATAGAAATGACGCTTGGCGACTTCCGCGTCGAACGTGCCCGACCAACGCGCGACCACCACGGTAGCGACGCTGTTGCCGATCGTGTTGCACGCGGCGATCGCCATCGACATGAACCGGTACACCCCGAAAATAACGGCCAGTCCTTCGACGGGAAGAATCCCGGTTGACGTGACCGTCGCTGCGAACACGACAAACGATCCGCCGGAAACCGTCGCCGCACCTTTCGAAGTCAGCAGCATGAGCAGCAGAATACCGATCTGATGTTCGATCGTAATGGGAACGTTGTACGCGTGAGCGATGAACATGACGCCCATGGACATGAAGATCGAGGTGCCGTCCAGATTGAATGCATAACCCGTGGGCAGAACGAGGCCCACTGTCTGTTTTGCGCAGCCGAGGCGTTCGAGCTTGATGAGCAGCCGCGGCAACGCGCTTTCCGACGACGCGGTGCCGAGCACGATCAGGATTTCGTCCTTGATGTAGCGTATGAAGCGCCACATGCTGAAGCCCGCGAGCTTCGCCGCGATGCCCATCACGACGACGATGAACAGAGCAATGACGGCATAAAAGCTCAGCACGAGTTGCGCGAGGGCGACGAGCACAGCGGTGCCGTTGCTGCCGACCGCGAACGCCACCGCGCCGAAGGTGCCGAGCGGCGCGAGCTTCATCACCAGGTTGATGAACGAGAACAGCACCTGCGAAACGAGATCGAGCCCTTCGTTGATGCGCATGCGGCGGCTTTCCGGGATCGCGAGAATGCCGATCCCGACCATGACGGCCAGTACCACGACCTGAAGCAGTTCACCCTTCACGAACGCGCCAATGAAGTTGTCCGGCACCAGATGCATGACGAACTCGGTGAAGCCTTGCGGAGCCGCTTTTGTCGCGATGACGGGCGCCGCGCCGGGGGTGACAGCCGTCATGCCTTTGCCTGTCTGCAACAAATTGCCCGCCAGCAAGCCAAAGGCCAGTGCGATCGTCGACACCACCTCGAAGTAGACGAGCGAGCGCCAGCCGACGCGTCCCGCGCTCTTCACATCGCCGGCGGAAGCGATGCCATGCACGATGGTGAGAAACACCAGCGGCGCAACGCCTGCCTTGATCAGCGCGAGAAAGATATCGCCGAGGATTTTCAGCTGCGCGCCGAACTTCGGAAAGATCAGCCCGACGGCAATGCCGAGCGCAAGCGAGATCAGAACCTGCATGCCCAGCCGGCGATACCACGCCCGCTTGGCTGGCGGCGCGACGGACTTGCTATGTGATGTGTTGTCGTTCGTCATGGTGTGGCTCCTCCGCAGCGTTCATCAGATCCCGGTCGACAGCGCGACGGCGCGATCTACCATTTGAGGCGCGAGGCCCAGATAGTTGGCAGGATCGGTCATCGCGTCAATCGCGCTACGATCGAAATGCCGCGTGACCTCGGGCAGTGCCGCCAGCGCTTCGGCCAGTGTGCCGCCGCTTTCGTTTACTGCGCGGCATGCGTCGTAGACGATGTCGTGCGCCTGCTGGCGTCCGGTGTAGGGCGCCATCTGCATCATCACGGCTTCGGCGACGATCAGCCCCCTGCTGATGCCGAGGTTGTGCTTCATCCGATCAGTGTCGACGATCAGTCCGCCCAGCGCGAACTTGGCCTGATGGAGCGCACCCGAGGCGAGGATGAAGCTTTCGGGAATGGCAATCCATTCCGCGTGCCACGGTCCGGTTGCGCGCTCGAAGTCCTGGATCATCGCGTCCACCATCAGGCCGGCCTGCTGTCGGACCGCTTTGGCGGCCGCCAGCATGAGCTCGCTCGAAATGGGATTGCGCTTTTGCGGCATCGTGCTGCTCGCGCCACGTCCCTTGACGAACGGCTCGTACACTTCGCCGAATTCGTTGGACGCCATGATCATGATGTCGGTCGCAATCTTGCCGAGCGAACCGGTGACGAGCGCGAGCAGGTTGACGGCCTCGGCGAATCCGTCGCGCGCCACGTGCCAGGTGGTCGCGGGGACACCGAGGTGCAGTTCGGCGGCAAGCGCCTCCTGCACCTCGAAACCCTTGTCGCCCAGCGATGCCAGTGTGCCGGCCGCGCCAGCGAATTCGACCACGGCCACGCGCGGGCGCAGTTGCGCGAGGCGCTGCTGATGGCGGTCGAACATTGCGAGCCAGATCGCCGCCTTGTAGCCGAATGTGATGGGTAACGCCTGCTGCAGATGCGTGCGGCCCGCCATCGGCGTGTCGCGATACTTCTTCGACAGATCCACCAGAATGCTGCGCAGTTCGCGGATATCGGCATCGATCGAGTCGAGTGCGTCGCGGACCTGAAGCGCGACGGCCGTATCCATGATGTCCTGCGTCGTGGCGCCCCAATGCACATAGCGGCCTGCCTCGCCGCACATGCCCACCAACTGGTGCACGAGCGGAAGGATCGGGTAGCCGACGATGTCCGTCTCCTCACGCATGTGGTCGAAGTCGATCCGCTCGATCAGCGACTCGCTCGCGATCACCGCGGCGGCATCGGCTGGAATCACGCCGACGCGAGCTTGCGCCTTCGCGAGCGCTACTTCCACATCGATATAGCGCTGCACCAGCGCGTAATCGGAAAAGAGGGCGCGCATCTTTGCGGTGCCGAAGGCGTCGCGAAACAGGATCGAATCGAAGACGGTGCTGGAAAGTGGGGCCGTGCGAGTAGTCATGACGAGGTCTGAGTGAAAGGAAGCAGGGTTGCGCGGTTATCGGACGGACGGGATGGAAGCACAATATGTCCGGACATATTCAATATAATATGTTCGAACATATCGTTCAAGCTATGATTTACCCTGGAGTATCACCACCCCCGCTATTGCCAGGCTTCATAAAGCATGAACAGACCTCATTACGCCGACATCGCTCGCGATCTGACCGAGGGCATCGCGAGCGGTCGCTTTCCGGTTGGCTCCTATCTGCCGACCGAACTGCAGTTGCGCGACCAGTACAACACGAGCCGGCATACGATCCGCGCGGCGTTGAACGAGCTTCAGCAACTCGGATTCGTGTCGCGGCGCAAGAACGCGGGAACGCGCGTCGAGTCGGCCCAGCCGAAAAACGACTTCCGTCCTTCGCTGGGTTCAGTCGAGGATCTGGTGCAGTTCGGTTCGGAACATCTGCGGGTCATTCAGTCGGTGGAAGAGGTTATCGCGGCTGGCAAGCTCGCCAAAGTTCTCCAATGCGAGGAAGGTACGCATTGGCTGCGCGTGTCGAGCCTGCGAATCGAACGCGACAGCTCGCGTCCGCCCGTTGGCTGGACGGATGTCTACATCGATGCCTCGTATCGGGAAATCGCCGAGGAAGCGGGAAGAGCCCCCGACACGCTGATCAGTTCGTTAATCGAGGCGCGATACGGCCGCTGTGTCGTTGAGATTCAGCAAAATGTCCAGGCCTTGAATGTCACGAAAGAGATGGCGGGCCGCCTTCACATACCTGTCGGTTCGGCAGCGCTCGAGATCGTGCGGCGTTATATCGATTCGACGGGCGTGGCCTTTGAAGTGTCGGTAAGTGTGCATCCCGCCGACCGGTTTGCTGTGTCGATGAGGCTGAAACGCTCAGGGGTGTGATTGCAGGTCTGCCTGGACGGATAAGGGTTTATCCCTATCAGAATCCCGTTGGTAAGGCCGATATTAATATGTACGGACATATCCGTGCAGTTAATGCCCGACAGGGCCTCACCTCATTCAGCGGATCTGCAAATGTTTTCGAGAGTCTCAATCAGGGCGCGGATCTCGCTCGCCTTCGGCTTGCTCGTCGCTCTGGTGTCGATCGTTGCCGCGTTCGGTCAGTGGGGAACGCAAGCGGGGAAGTCGGCACTCCGCGAAGTCTATGCCGTGCAGCTGTCGTCAGCGGTAGCGCTTGGCGATACCAAGTACAACCTGGCAATCGCGCGCGTCTCGATGGACCGGGCGCTTTTGCATCCCGAATCGCCGGATGTCCAGGTGCTTCTGCAAAAGGCGCGCGCCTACCTCGCAACATCGAAAAAGGCCTACGGCCGCTATCTTGCCCTTCCCCAATCGGCTGAACAGCAAAGACTGGCGGACGCCGTCTCGCTGACTTTGGACCGGCTGATCAAAGGGGCAATCGAACCCACGCTGCAGTCGCTCGAAACGGGCGATGCAGTGGCGGCAAATCGGATCACCATGGACGTTACGCCGCCGCTGGCACTCGCGTTTACCAAAAGCACCGACGCGCTCAACGACTACCTGATGACGAGCGGCGCATCGAGCTACGAGGATTTTCAGTCGACGCTCAGCACGGTTAGCGGCGCGTCGATCGCGGCGCTGTGCACCGCTATTCTTCTGTCGCTGGTATGTGCGATCGGGCTGCATCGCGCGATAGGCCGTCCGTTGACGAGAGCGCTGGAGGTCTGTTCTGCGATGTCCAACGGGGACCTCTCAAACGAGGTGCAGGTCGAAGGCCGCGATGAGATGAGTGCGCTGATGCACGGTCTGCTGGCGACTCAGGAGGGGCTGAAATCGACGGTTACCACGGTGCTCTCTAGCAGCGAGTCGATGGCAAGTGCAACCAGCGAAATCGCGTCGGGGAACTCGGATCTGTCGCGGCGCACAGAGGCGCAGGCCGCAGCGCTGGAACAAACGGCGGCAAGCATGGAAGAACTCACAGCGACCGTCGCCCAAAACAACGAGCGTGTCGGATTCGCTACCGAATATGCCAGCAACGCGTCGAACATTGCGAAGACCGGCGGCGCCGTGATGGACCGCGCAGTGCAAACCATGGCCGGCATCTCGGATCAGTCGACAAAGATCGCGTCCATTATCGGCACGATCGAAGGGATCGCTTTTCAGACCAACATACTGGCTCTGAATGCCGCCGTGGAGGCCGCCCGTGCGGGCGAGCAGGGTCGTGGATTTGCTGTCGTCGCCGCCGAAGTGCGCACGCTCGCACAGCGCTCGGCCAGCGCAGCAAAGGAAATCAAGGCGCTTATCGACGAAGCCGTGACTGGCGTAACCGAGGGATCGGGGCTGATCGACCAGGCCGGCCGGACAATGATGGAGATCGTCAAGTCGATCGAAAAAGTGAGCGATGTCATGCAGGAAGTAGCGGCGGCGTCCACAGAGCAACGAGACGGCATCGAACAGGTCAATCGCGCCGTTTCTCAACTGGATGAAACGACACAGCAGAATGCGGCGCTGGTGGAAGAGACTACCGCGGCGGCACTGTCGCTTGCGGATCAGGCACAGACCCTCCGGTCGGCGGCGAGTCGCTTCCGGACATAACAGGGCTGACATCACAGAGTTAATGCGTCCCTCGCCGCCGGCAGAAGAAAGGCCGTCACTTGAATGAACCGGCCCCGAGGAAAAGTGAGGTTGGACTACGCCTCAAGCGAGGCGATATACGTTTGTTACTGTGCCCCGGAAGAGCGCCTGCCGATCTTGCGTGCTCGCACCGGCAGTCAGGCGCTTGAACGCATTCCAGCCGTTGCTGAACGGGTAGGAACCTTTGTCGACCGGAAAATTGCTTTCGAACATACAGCGATTCGCACCGAACGCCTCGATGCACGTATGCATCCAGGGCTTCCAGGTTTCAGCTAGCTCGATGGAAGACGGCGGCTTCTCACCCTTTTCGAAGTCGAAACCGTTGATTCGCATGCCAAGCCCACCCAACTTCACGTAAACGTTCGGCAATTGCGCTAGTTCGCACATTGAGCGCGACCACGAATCAAAAACTTCCTTCCGGTGATCCGTGTAGCTGCCGATTTGCACCACGCCGCCGCAGTGGTTAATGATGAAGGGCGTATCCGGATTTGCTTTGGCGAGATCGAACAACTCGGGAAGCTGAGGAAAAAACAGCCACGCGTCATAAGAGAGTCCCAACGACTTCAGTTGGGCGACGCCCGCACGATAGTTGGGGTCGAGCAATAACCCGCGAGGTACGGCCGACAGCGGATTTGCAAGCGTTGCATCAGCATCCCACGTTACGAGGTGACGTACACCTCGTAAGCGCCCGTCACCTGCCTCCAGTTCTGCCTCAAGCACCTCTCGTACAGCGGCGCCGCGCCTGAGATCCGCGTATCCGACGATTCCTTTTGCAACCTGCGGCTCCTCCTTTTGCATGGGCGCGGTGACTTGAGCAACGTACTCGACCTCACCGACTGGACGAAGCTGTTCCGCACCCGTGGTGCGGTAGCGAGTCAATCCCTGCATGAAGACTGATGCGGTGATGTTGTGCCCCGACCGGGCATCCTCCAGATACTCATTGAGCAGATAGATCCAACCCGGACGCTCGTACAAGTGGTGATGCGCGTCGACAATGGGCATATCCGGTTCGAGCGCCGCTTCCGTTCCGGATGCAAGCCACTCCGCACGGACAGGGAGGTAATTGCTGGTTGTACTCATACTGCGCGATTCCTCTTTGGCAAACACATGGCGCACGCTCAGCGAAGGCATCACGATGGATGCGGCGGCAGCGCTTAGCAAGCGGCGTCGGCGGATCGAATGGCGAGATCGCATCCTTACTTCCTCTTATCGAAGGCAAACAGGGAAAGGGTCAACAGGGTCGTCACAGCGAGTACGACAGCCAAGCCAAGCATGCCTGCGGTGAAGGTGCCGTAACTGTCCTTCAGGTAGCCGACGAGGTATGGGCCGGCGAAACCACCCAGTGCACCGATAGAGTTGATCAGTGCGAGTCCGCCGGCGGCGGCCTGACCGGACAGAAACCGAGCCGGCAGCGTGTAGAAGATTGTCCGGCCGGCAATAGTGCCGACTAATGCCAACGTAATGCCCGTCAATGCGGGGACAAGTTGCTGGAAGCAGGTTGAAACGCCGAGCGCGATTGCGCCGATAAAAAGACCCGCGGCAAGATTGGCGATGTGGCCACCGCGACGATCAACGCGCTTGGCCCACCACAAAAGCGCGATGGTCGCGAAGAAGTAAGGTATCGCCGACACCCAGCCCGTCTGCGTTACGCTCATGCCATGAGCTTTGAGCATCTGCGGCAACCAGATGCCGATGCCATAAGAGCCCATCGTGAAGCCGAAGGAGATCATCGCGAGGATGTACATCCGTACATCCTTCAAAGCTGCGCGAAAATCCTTTTTCTTCGAATTTGCAGTGCCCTCACGGTCAAACGCGCTTTGCAGTGCCTGACGCTCTTCCGGCGACAGCCACTTCGCTTCTGCGGGCTTGTCCGCGAGCATCTTCAAAACGAAGAAGCCCAACATGCACGCCGGCAGGCCTTCGAAAATAAACATCCACTTCCATCCGGCAAGACCGAGGAAGCCGTCCATCTTCAGAAGCCAAGTGGACAAAGGCCCGCCAACCAATGACGAAAGCGGTGTCGAGACCGTGAACCATGCGAGTACTCGGGTGCGATAGTTGGCCGGAAACCAGACCGCGAGAAAGAAGATCACACCCGGGAAGAAGCCTGCCTCGCCGATACCCAGCAGAAGGCGAATCGCGTAAAAGCTGGTCGGTCCGACCGCGAGCGCCGTCGCGGCGGCGAAGAAGCCCCACGTGATCATGATGCGCGCGAGCCACCGCCTGGCGCCGAACCGATACAACGCGAGATTGCTCGGCACTTCGCACACACAATAGCCCGCGAACATGATGCCCGCACCCCAGCCGAACTGCGTGGCTGTCAGGCCGAGGTCGCGGTTCATCGTCAGCGCCGCGAAGCCGACGCTGGTGCGATCGAGATAATTGAAGAAGTAAGCGAGAGCAAGAAGAGGGATGAAACGCCAGGCTGCCTTTCCAACGGCCTGCTGTTCGAGCGTGGTGTTGCAGGCGCTTTCAGCCGCAATATTCGATGATATGGATGTCATGCTTCGTCTCCGGATGAAACACTGGACCGCACGCCGTCATCCCGACGTGCGACGCCGTGCTTCTTGATATGTGCCTTTCCGATTCAGGCGCTCGCCAGTTCGTTGGCAGAGGGGGTGGAGGCATCGCCGGATTGGCTTGCCTGGCACTTGACGACGCCGGCGTCTGCCAATTGCCTGAGATCTTCCGGGGAGTAACCCAACTGTTGAAGCAGAGCGCGCGTGTCTTGACCGAGCGAGGGTGGAGCCGCGCGCAATTGCAGCCGTTCACCACCAAGCGTCAAGGGCAGCAATGCCGTCTTCGTTGACACTGGCCGGCCTGCACCGCTCGCGTCAGGCGGCAGCGTGACGTCGGCGAGGCCGCCTGTTGCAAGAAGATGGGGATCGTCAAACAGGTCCTGCGGTTTCGTAATCGGCGCATAGGGCAGTCCATAGCGCTCGAAGATCGCACTGATCTCTGCTGCGGAGAACGCCTTCATATGCTCGCGAAGTTGTGGCATCAGCCATTCACGAGCTTGCACGCGCTGATTGTTGCTGGCGATACGCTCGTCGGATTTAAACGCTTCCAGGCCGAACGCGTCGCAGAAAAGCGCCCATTGCGTATCCGAGACGACGGCCAGGAAAATCTGTTCGTCGTCTTTGACCGAGAAAACATCGTATACAGCCCACGCTGAGATGCGGCTTGGCATCGGCGCCGCGGCCTTGCCGGTGACCGCGTACTGCATCATGTGCTGTGCGACGAGGAACACGTTGTTCTCAAACAACGCGCTTTGCACTTCCTGTCCGCGCCCGGTGCGCTCGCGCTGCGCAAGCGCCGCCATTGCGCCGATCGCGCCGAACATGCCGCCCATAATGTCGTTGACGCTCGTGCCCGCACGCAGCGGCCTTCCTTCAGGGCCGGTCATATAGGCGAGACCCCCCATCATCTGCACAACTTCATCGAGCGCGGTGCGATGGTCATAGGGGCCAGGTAGGAAGCCTTTATGCGAGACGTAGACCAGACGGGAATTGAGTTTGGACAACGCGGCATAGCCAAGGCCGAGCTTGTCCATCGTTCCGCTCTTGAAGTTCTCGCTGAAAACGTCCGCGCCGGCAAGAAGCCTGTGGAAGATTTCCAAACCGCGTGAGTCTTTGAGATCAACGGCGATGCTTTTTTTGTTGCGGTTGAAAGTGCTGAAGAAACCGGCGCCCGAACCTCGAAGATTGCGGGTACTGTCGCCGGTGATCGGCTCAACTTTAATTACTTCCGCGCCGAGGTCGGCCAGGACCATGCCGCACGTCGGCCCCATCACCATGTGCGTCATTTCCACGACACGAACGCCGTCATAGGGCAAAGATTGGTTCGATTGCTCTTCGCTCATTGCGCCGCTCCCAGCAAACAGCCTTCCGGTTGAGGCGCACTCGGTGCGCGCCCGTCTGCATACGAGAAGCCTTTCGGCAAACCCGCGTCTTGCACATGTCCGTAGAGAGCTTCGCCAGGAAGCGCCTCCGCGAGGATCGCGCGCGCCGCGATGAGCTTGTCGATATCGACCCCCGTGTCGTAGCCCATCGCTTCCAGCAGGAATGCCAGGTCTTCAGTGACGATATTTCCTGTTGCACCGGGCGCGTAAGGACACCCTCCGAGGCCCGCTTGACTTGAATCGATCGTCCTCACGCCGACGTCGAGCGCCGCGACGACATTTGCGAGGCCCTGCCCGCGAGTGTTATGAAAATGGGCACCGCCTGCCTTCTCTCCGACTTCGGATCGCAGCCGGCGGAACAGGCGACGAACCTGAACGGGGTTGGCATAGCCGCTCGTATCAGAAAGGCCGATTTCGTCGACGCCGCACTCGGCCATTGCGAGGCACATGCGAATCGTTTGGTCATCGGTCACCGTGCCCGCGATAGTGCAGCCGAAGGCAACCGAAACGCCCGCTTCGATCTCGATGTCAGGGAACCGCTCGTCGCGCAAAGCGACGATGTCGCGTACCTCGTCAATCAGCTGCGCGGTGGTTTTACGAATATTGGCCAATGCGTGCTCATTAGTTACCGAAACCGGCAACGTGACCTTATGTACGCCTGCTTCAAAAGCGCCCTGGGAACCGCGCAGGTTAGGAGCCAGAACAGCGACATGCAGGCCCGGAATGGTCAACGCATGCGCGACGACTTCCCGAATGTCGGCCATCTGCGGCAAAAGCTTGGGAGGAACGAATGAACCCACCTCGATTTCTCTGAGCCCGGCTGCTGCCAGCGCTGAAATCCATCGAAGTTTGGCAGCCGTTGGCATGACGCTCTTGATGCTTTGCAGGCCGTCGCGCGGCCCGACTTCGCTGATCAAAATTTGAGGACGTGAAGTACTCATATCGTTCCTATGTTCTGTCAGATAGACCCGGGTTTCGTTAGAAAGAACTATAGACGCGTCTTGAATCCCGTATAAGAGGGGTTAACCCAGGATTTTAGAACTGGAGTTCTGTTGGATAGAACGGTATAGTGAGGGCAACCGATATCCAAGAGGTTCCAATGGCCAAAGACGCGTCGCAAAAAGATCTGTCCGCTGACATTAACGCGGCGTCCAGTGGCGTTGCCGTCCTTGACCGGGCGTTCGCCATACTCAATGCGTTCGGACCAACCGACGACCGGCTTACGCTGACCGAGCTATCGCGCCGGACCGACCTCTATAAAAGTACGGTTTTGCGGCTGCTCGGCGCGTTGGAACACGGCGGATTCATTCGGAAACTGAGCGACGGGCAATATGCAATCGGTCATCAGCCGTTACGGCTTGCGACGCTCTATCAGCGATCCTTCCAGGTGGGGCCTGCCGTCGAGCCCTTGCTTCAACAGTTAAGCGCGGAGCTTGGCGAAACGGCGAGCTTCTACGTGCGTCAGGGCGATCATCGCCTCGTGCTTTATCGTGTCGAACCAAGCCGCAGCGTCCGGGTATCGATTCGCGTCGGGGAAGAGTTCGCAATCGATAAGGGCGCTTCCGGCAAAGTATTGATGGCTTTCACCGAGACGCAGGATCCGCGCTGGCAGGAGATTCGAGACCGGCTCTGGGCTCTCTCGTTCGGCGAGCGGGACCCCGAAACGGCATCGGCGTCAGTGCCCGTCTTCGATTCGTTCGGCGAGTTGCAGGGCGCGCTGACACTATCGGGACCCAAAGGCCGCTTCGATGTCCCGGCCGTCATCAACGCCGCATTAGCGAGTCTGCTTGATAGCGCGCGACGCGCGACCGTTGCACTCGGCGGCAAAGGATTGAGGTACGACGCGAGCATAGCGAGCCTCGCACAAACACCTGTGACCACCGGCGCAAGCGAAATTGCCAGAGGGACGGCGGTTTGACGCCTTGCTACCCAACAGAACCAACGTCGTCTCCACGAGGCGCAACTTTCGTCCGGGTGGCTGCGGCAGATGGATCTCGAAAGCAGCCATCGCCCAATGTCATTGTTGACTGACGGCCTTGAGTCGGTCGATGCCTTTCGCGCAATGCTCCCGGTCGGCGATCGTTCTCTTTGTGCAGTGCGCCTTCTTCCGACGAGTGGACTGAGGCAAAATGAACGCGGAAGTCACGCGCGATCCGCGGGATCGCACCGTTCGCGTCGCACCAATCGGACGCGTGGAGATGCGCTATGGAAAACCTCACGAGAAACTGCTCGACGCTTGCTGCGTTGGCGCTCCTGCTGACTGGATATGCCGCCGCCGGCGAGCCACATAGCGGGCCGCATCTGAGCCCAACGGAGTGCCGTGACCTGGCCGAGATTAAAAGCAACGCGCCTCGGACGAAGTCGCAGCACCAAAGCGAGCTTTCGGCCCTGAGGAAAGCGGGCTACAACCCGTCACCATGGCACGACGACCCACACTACCCAGCGAATCTACATGCGGCGCAGCGCCTGGTCGACCATTGGTTCGAAACGGACTGCAAGCAGTTGCAACCCGAGTGAGAAGCCCCCGGAGCCACTACGAACTTCTTGTGACTTAGCGCGCAGCAACGGCGGGCTGCAGACCGCTCCACGGCTCTCCTTTTCAACGTTCAAGGTATGTCTCGGACCGAGTTCAGCCAGGAAGAGTCATTCGACACCTCGCCTGGATCGTCGACATTCGGCCGATCTGACAACTCAATATTCATCAATGTCGATCGACGTTCCGGGAACCGAAGGTTATGCCGAGTATGCCGCGGCCTTGGCTAACGATTGGCGCAAGATCTCGTTCCGGGACCTCCACCAACCAGTTCTGCATCTGATACCCACGGCACCTTCGCGCATCCTCGACGTGGGGGCCGGCATGGGCCGCGATGCTGCCGCATTGGCAGCGATGGGGCACTCGGTGGTAGCGGTTGAGCCCGTCGACGAACTGCGGGCTGCCGCGATCAGCTTCTATCCGGCTTGCAGCGTCGTCTGGCTCGACGACAGCCTTCCAGAACTTCGCCTCGTCCGGGAGAGGGCGAACACGTTCGACGTTGTCATGGTTACCGCAGTATGGATGCACCTCGACGAAGCCCAGCGTCGCCGAGCGATGGGCACCCTCTCTGATCTGTTAGACGAAGGCGGCCTCGTCATCATGTCGTTGCGCCACGGGCCGACCCCGACCGGGCGGCGCATGTTCGACGTCTCCGCCGCGGACACGATCAGGCTTGCCGAAGCCCACCATCTGCAAGTTCTGCTCAATGATTGCAGCGACTCAGCCCAGCAAGCAAACAGGAACATGGGAGTCACCTGGACGCGGCTTGCTTTCCGGAAGTGAGGATCGAAGGGCGTGCGTCTGCCAGGAGATAGATTGCAATAACCAAAGCGACGCCGAAACCACTGCCTGGTAGGATGTAAGTGCTCATGCGGATCAGAGGGACTAGCGGTGCGTGATTGACATGCGACTTCGCGAGACACGGCACCCCTAAATAACCCTGCGGCAAGCAAGCGGCGCGATGTTGCGTACAGCGACGGCGGCGCCTACGTGCCTTTTGTCACGTTCAGAAGTTCTGGTGGCCGTGTGACGGTGTTTTGAGGAGATCAGCTCGATGCGGCTCACCGCGAGGCGTTCACCGGACTTCCCGGCGAGTCTTGAAGCCCGGAAGCATCCGCGCGTCGAGGCTCCATGCGAGGTGGACGCCCTGATCGACAGCCGCATCGAACTGGAATTCATTCGCCCACATCGGGATACGCGTTCGATAGAACGCAGCCCACTGAAAATCGGCAAAGGGTTCAGGCGTTTTCAGGTAGCCGCCCGCATCGCGCACAAAGGCTGCCAGACTACGGTAGGGGTCGTCGGGGAGGCCATAGACTTCGTCGGGAATTGCGGACATTGCCCGGAGGATGCCTCGCTCGTCGTAGGGGTGTACCCACCGTCGCTCGATAACCGCGTCCCAGAACTTTCCCTCGGGGAGTCGCGACAGGTCCTCCACAACTGTGGCGAATGCCTTTGTGATGCCGCCGTCCCAGAGGGCGCGCGCGAGATGATGATGGTCGATGACGTAGTGCCTGTCATGTTTGCCAATCACCGTGGGAATAGGTGCGCTCTTCAGGAATTCCTTCAGCGCCGTTGCACCCGTCGCTACAAGGCACTTTCGTTTCGCATCGACCTCGAGCAATCCAACCGTTGCTTGCAGCGGCCGTAGCTGTTCGATACTCACACTCATTCTTTTTGCAATCGTTCCGTCTCCCGGTGTTCCGGAGGATTCTGCTGCTGTACTCCCGTGCGCAAAGCAATTCGATATGAAAGCGACGCGCACCGCCGTCACTTGCACGCGAGCGGACACCTGGACGGCGTCGCGGGCTACTCGCAAACGCATGTTCCCGGCTTGGCCCGGCCAATAACATCCGGGTTTCGGTCAGACCACATGGCCGATGCAGCGTCGGTGCTTGACGGCGAGACGCTGTGTTACCCGGATGCGCCGACAACGTGGTGTGTGCGATCGACACAAGGACGGGCTGGTCATGCCTTTGCTCCGTGGTAGCGATGCAAGGCGTAGAGTCTTGAAAACGCCTCAGGGGGTAATCGATCGTTCGTGCCTGGCGCAAGCCGCACGCGTTACTCCGCGCCGGTCGCGCACTGGGTGCCTTTACTGCGCGGCGCCCTCGAATGAGCCACAGAGGAGGTTGGGCGACGCCGACAACGCGCTGCAGGCCAGCGCGCTCGCAGAAAACATGTCGGAGAGCGCGGCGCGCGACGGCGACGTCGTCGGTCAGGTTGTCGAAGTGATCGCTGACAGGTCGTCGAGTTCAAACCGGATCGTCGACATCATTGGCGCGATCGAACGCATCGCGTTCCAGACCAACTTCCAATGGCTCGCCGTACAGCAGTCGCGGGGAAACAGAAACGAGCGGTTACCGTCTACTGCGTGCCGTCTGGCGCGGGGCTGACGGCGACACGTGCCGCATCAGGAAAGGGACGAATCCTGGTCAGCGTTGCCCTACGACAAAGCGCATATCCTGAAAGAGAGAGTTGCGGGATATGCCGTATTTCAAAGGCGTCGGCCGTTGTCAAATGACGAGGACGAGTGACAAGGAGCACATCATGATGATTCGACACTTCGCCTGCGCACTGCTCGGCGTCGTCACTTTCTGGTCGGCCGACGGCATGGCTGCGCAACCCGATTACGCCTATCAAACGACGGTACAACTCGCCGACGGCAAGACGCTGACATGCGGCGTCAACGAAGCTCTGCCGAACGGCGACGCGCCCGCTGCTCTCACCCGCCGCGAGCAAACGCAAGCCGACGTCCTCGCGACCCAGCGCCTGCGCGTCCTTGGCGGCCCCGAGTCCGCCTATCCGTCGCCCTACACCGCGCCTACCATCATTTGCTCGAGCGCAGGCTAAGGTAGGCCGCTTCGCACCGTCTGGCGCCCGAGGCGACTACCAGGTGCAGTGATTTGTCGGCTTCCATGATGGTCGCGGTCACGTCGTCGTCGCTCTGTGGCGTGCAGCTTACTGCGCCGATATTTGCCGTCAAGCATCCGTGCTCGCTGCCGGCGTGTTCGATGCCGCGATGGCATATGGCGCGGCGAATCTTTTCTGCGATCTCCGATGCGCCTGCTGCCGGGTTGTCGCGTTGGACCGTGAAATACTCGCGTCCGCGAAATTACCCTGGCGTGCCACATCGCTACCAGAGCCAAGAACGATATCGCCTCTTGCATCGAGAACGAGCATTGCCCCGAGATATTTTGCGCTGGCCGCGCGATCGAACAGCTCCTCTCGGCGCAGTCGGGGGCGACAGGGCCATGACCGCGGGATCCTTGAGTCCGTCCACCACAGCCTGCAACGACAGGTCATAAAGTTCGAAATTGCGTCAATGTCGCGCGCGGCGATAGGCGCAATGTCGCGCAAGGCTTCGCGCATATGGTTCAGTGCGTCCTGCCGGCTCTCGTAAAGAACCATTCCGCAGAGACCGACGATGGCGATGACGGCACGGACCCGGCGACGAGGAGCGAAGATGGGGCGAGCTTCCGTTGGATGACCCCGATGAAATCAGCGATCAAACAACATCCTTCGAGGCTGCCGCCGTGTTGCCAGAGCTGACAGGCGCGCTCGAGGATTCTTTCGGCAAAATTCAGGTTGTGCATGCGGTCATCTCCCTCTGAAACGGAGTTCCCGCGCGAGCTACCTGAGCACCCTATGCCTCAATTATCTTCACCTTTGAAAACATGCCTTTCATCGACGGTGACGCATCACGTCCCAACATTGGCGAGGGTCCATCTGCCTGAGCATCCTCCGACGCATCAATTCGCGACGGTAATGACCAGCCACTAGCAGCGCGGCGACACCCAGCCCGAAAAATCCCACGGCAATTCCCGCCCACGAGTCACTCACGGAAGACTCCTTGACTGAAGAACTGGATCACCCGATCAGTGTCATTTGTCATTAAGCATGCGAGCAGCAGCTTTGAGAAAAAGCTGGCCGTGGTCGGTAACGAGAGGGCGTTGTTGACCGGAGGCGAGTTGCTCCAGTGTGACCAGCTGACGTTCAAGGAGCACTTCCAGATCCGCACGATCCAGGCTCAGTGGGTCTGGCGCGTCCCTAAGCAGCATAAGAGTGGCAAATTCATGTGGACTGAGCATCTCCGTCTCCTGGCTACACCTGCGTTTCGCTGGCAACCTGATTCGCCGTCCTCGCTTTTCGAGCGGGATCATTCGAGGATGGCGGCGCGGTACCCAATTGAGCGGGGGGATGCATGTCGCGCGCCAAGGTGCCCATCTTAATATCGAGACATGCCAAAGATCAATATTTGGGAAGAAAGTTTTTGGCGATGTGGAGGGACATCGAACTGCGCAAGTGTGTCGTGCTTCAATGTCGTCAGGTGGCGCAAAAACCGCGTCTCCTGTGTCGCCGCCGGACGGTTGTTGAAACTCTGGGGCGTGCCTGTGCGGCTCGCAGTCATCGGTCAACCCTCCCGCAGGATGGGTAGAAGGGCCAGCCCACGGACGCGGATCTCGTCGGGTGTGGAGCTGGGGTGCGCGCTCGGCAATCAGGCGGTCCACAGAAGTGGCCGTGGCGTTTGCCGACCTGAGCACGAATGCGTGGTTGTGCATGGGCGAGCTGGTCAGTGCTACGCGCGCAGGCAGGATTAAACGATTCCACTAACGCAACTAACCGTCGGTGCCAAAAATTTCAGCCTTGGAAGTCAAAACCGTTTGGCAGGTGACGGGGCCCGCCAGACGGTCGCAAATCGCGTCGTCAACAATGACGCCGGTTCTCGTTCGATCGATTCCGGTAAATTTGAAAATCGCCGACACCGTTAATTAGACGTCGCAGACGAATCTGACGAGGGTTCCCATGGACGTTGTTGCTCTGGCTCCGGTCGTGTTGCCACATGGAAGCACGATCGGTGATTCTGGTCGGATCATGTGCCTGAACTCGATGCCGCCAGGAATGATGCGTGCACAACGAAAATTCTCGAAACCCAGCATTGGTCGGGTGCGACGCTTGATGGCACGGTGGTCCTGCTCTACGCCGTTGTTCAGGTACTTCTTCTGGCGGATCTTGATCGGCGCCCCACGTCCAGCGTTGCGCGCCTGTAGCGCCGCGAGATTTGATCCGCTTTTATCAATCGTCACGGTTACCGGTTCGCCGTCGCGTCTTCCCCGCCTACTGCACCGATATTCCCGCCACGCGGTGACGGCTGGATCTGCATGCGGATAACAAAGCCGGGCGGAGGAGGCCCTGGCTGTCCGGATTCAGGGGGCGGGAAGGCCAGCAGAAGCCCGACGTGGCCACTGCGCCTGAGAACGCCGCAACCGGGCGTGGTTTCGTTGTCCGATAAATTGATGTTCGCCGTTATCGGGTCCGTTTGCACCTAACAAGAGCATCGGTCTTCATCTCACGCACGGCCCGGCGCGAGGCGGCATACCCATCGCGCGTGAGCGTCTCCGAAGGATCCCGGCCGCCCATAGACGGACCGAACGCCGGGTGGCGGAAAAGAACTGCTGGCTTGCTCAGGGGCCGTGCCGGGACCGTTACATTGTGCGACGGTTTTACACGGCAATTGCAAATTCCACCGGCTTTTCACTTCCATTGGAATCCGCTTGCGCAGTCCGTGCTATTGGGCTGCGGGTTTCGCCGGGCAAAAGGTGACACACGGGCAAGGTTTTTGCGATACATCACGTTGTGACATTAGCGTCGTGCTGAGGGCTCAGATCGAAACCCGCGACGCAGATGTGAGCAGACAACCGGATGTGAGCAGACAACCGGACAAGCGCTTGCCAGTCGGCCCTGGGCCGCGCAGGAGAACAAAGATGGGTCAGACGGTCAGCGATTGTCTTGTCGAACGACTGCGCCAATGGGGCGTCCGCCATATCTACGGCTGGGCGGTGCAGGCAGGCGCTGAGATCCGCGATCTGGCCATGGTCGGGCGAATCGAAACGGACGACGCTGGGCACGCGACCGGTGTGCACTACGTGCGCGCTGTGGTGGGGCAGTTTCAGCAGGCGCGTAACGTCGCAGTCGCGGGCTATGCGATCGAGACGCCGTGCCTGCTTCTGATGCCCGCTAGCGCCGCGTTTCCAGACGGGCTTACGAACAGCTCGCGACCGGTGGGCACGAACCTGATGGTGCAGATCAACCAGGCGGCATGGGGCGCGATGGACGAAGACATCCGCTGGTACAAGGGGCCGCCCTCGCTCGCCATGACTGAGCACTGGAACTACACCGACACGGGTAAAGATTTCTTCGGCGGATATTGTTACATGAGCCGGGGGGCGCTTCCGGCTGCGCGGGCGTCGACGCAGAACGGTCGCGGTTTATGGGGCGATGCGCTGCTTCATGAGATGGAGAAATACAACCATCTGGCGGAGCTCAAGATTGTAGGCGAGACCCTGCCGCAGGAGCGAAGCCGCGTCACCCTTGCCGACGAGAATGACCAGTATGGCCTGCCGATCGCCCGCGTCACCTATTCGCTATGCGACAACGACACGCGCCTCGTGCGACGCGCCCTCGACTTCATGGCGCGGCATCTGCGGGCCGCTGGCGCCCGCGAAATCTGGAATCAGGAGAACGATACCTGCCATTCGAACGGCACCGCGCGCATGGGCGACGATCCGTGCACGAGTGAAGTCAATGGCGACTGCCGCGGTTGGGACATACCCCATCTGTGGATTTGCGATGGGTCGGCGTTTCCAACCCTGGGTGGCGTCAATCCGTCTCTGACGATTCAGGCGATCGCTTGCCGGACCGCGGATCGCATTGAAGCGCTCGTCGCGCGTGGGGAGCTGTCGTGCGCCTCGCGCTAACCGCGGGAAGAAGCAAACTCGCATTCCTGACAGTGCCTTTCGTGTCGCTGCCGGCACACGCCGATGCGCCGCTTGAATATTTTCTGCATTCCAATGGCCCCGCAGCAACGCCGACGATGCATCTAGGCTGGGGTCTTACCGCGATGTGCGTCGCGGTTGTCGTCATCATTGCGGTCCTGCTGGCGGGCGCGCTGTTGCGCCGGCGTCCCGCCGCCGCACCGCGTGCATTGGGCAAGGAGGAGGGCGGATTGGGATGGATCTATGTTGGCGTCGGCGTATCGACGTTGGCATTGCTCGCTTCGCTCTTCTACACGCTCGTCACCCTGCAGGCCGTTGCGCAGCCTTCGGCGCCCGCGGGCATGACTATCACAGTCACCGCGTACGACTGGTGGTGGAAGATCGATTACGGCGACGCTGCCGACCCGTCACATCGTTTCGTAACAGCCAACGAGATTCACATCCCGGTGGGTGTGCCGGTCAAGATCGGACTCAGGAGCGCAGACGTGATTCACGCGTTCTGGGTGCCGCGCCTAGCCGGTAAGACCCAGGCGATCCCCGGCCAGATCAACACGCAATGGATTCAGGCGGACGCGCCGGGCGTCTACCGTGGTCAGTGCACTCAGTTTTGCGGTGCACAGCATGCGCACATGGCGTTTGACGTCGTTGCGCAGCCGCAGGCGGATTTCGATGCCTGGCGCGACGCGCAGGTCCGTCAGGCAAAGGCCCCAGTCGACGGCCAACTGCGAACCGGCCAGAAGATCTTCATGGATCGCTGTGCCGGCTGCCATGCGATACGAGGCAGCGACGCTGCCGGCGTGCAGGCGCCTGATCTCACGCATGTTGGCTCACGCAAGCAGCTTGCGGCGGGCACGTTGCCGAATACGCCTGAACATCTGCTCGACTGGGTCCAGCACGCACAGCAGATCAAACCGGATTCACTGATGCCCAGCATTGCACTGAGCGCGCAGGATGCCACTGCGCTGTCGGCCTATCTCGCAACGCTCCGCTAGCGCAACGCCACCAGAAAGGGACGAACATGGCCGACCTCGCACCCAATCAACCCGACCTTCGGCTCGCCCGCCGGCCGGAAATCGGCCGTCTTCCGCAAGGGTCGGCGCGCGAGCAGCGTCTGCGTGAACTATGGGAAAGTGAACCCGGGTGGCGCGGGTGGCTCTCGACCGTGGACCATAAGCGGATTGGCATTCGCTACATCGTGACCGCGTTCATCTTTCTGATCGCTGGAGGCATCGAGGCGCTGGTGATGCGCGTCCAGCTTGCGCGGCCGAACTCACATCTGTTGTCGCCAGAGCAGTACAACCAGCTCTTCACGATGCATGGCATAACGATGATTTTCCTGTACGCGTTGCCGGTCCTGTCGGGATTCTCGAACTATCTGTGGCCCCTCGTGCTTGGTGCGCGCGACATGGCATTTCCACGACTTAACGCGCTTTCTTTCTGGGTTTTTCTTTTTGCTGGCCTCTTTCTCTACGCGAGTTTTCCACTCGGTCAGGCACCTGATGCCGGCTGGTTCAACTATGTGCCGCTTTCGAGTCTCGAATACAACACCGGGCCGAACGTTGACGTGTACGCGCTCGGCATGGTGCTGCTCGGTGTCTCGACGACAGTTGGGTCCGTCAATTTTGTCGTCACGCTGTTGCGCATGCGCGCGCCAGGCATGTCGATCGACCGGTTGCCGATTCTGGTGTGGGGTACGCTGACTGCGTCTGCCGCCAATCTGGTGGCAATTCCATCGGTCAGTCTTGCGTTCCTGATGTTGTGGCTCGACCGGCAGGTCGGCACGCACTTCTTCGATGTCGCCAATGGCGGCCGCCCGATGTTGTGGCAGCACATGTTCTGGATTTTCGCTCATCCCTGGGTTTATGTCGTCGTGCTGCCGGCCATGGGCATCGTGTCCGATGCGCTGCCAACCTTCTGCCGCCGGCCGCTCGTGGGCTATACACCCGTCGCGATCTCCACTGTCGCAACGATGATGATCGGCTTCGTGGTCTGGATTCATCACATGTTCGCGACAGGGATTGCGCCGCTTGCGCTGGCGTTCTTTGGCGCTGCCAGTACGCTCATCTCGATCCCGAGCGCGGTGGCCACCTTCGCGTGGATTGCAACCATCTGGCTCGGCCGCCCGGTCTACCGCGTGCCGTTCCTGTTTTTTGCGGGCTTTGTGCTGATGTTCGTGATTGGCGGCGTTTCGGGTGTCATGACGGCTGCCGTGCCGTTCGACTGGCAACTCACGGACACCTATTTCGTGGTTGCGCACCTGCACTACGTGCTGCTCGGCATCAACGTATTTCCCGTGCTGGGCGGCATCTACTACTGGTTTCCCAAGTTCACCGGCCGGATGACCAGTGAGAGGCTGGGCAAGCTCTCGTTCTGGGTCACTTTGATCGGCTTTAACGTGGGCTTTTTCCCGATGCACATTTCGGGTCTGCTGGGCATGCCGCGCCGGATTTATACGTACCCGGCCGACATGGGATGGGACACGACCAACATGATCACGACGATCGGCTCGTTCGTGTTTGCCGTCGGCATTCTGATCTTCCTGATCGATGTGGCAGTGAGCCTGCGGCGCGGCAAACCAGCGGGCGACAATCCATGGGATGGCGCATCGCTCGAATGGTCGGTGCCTTCGCCGCCGCCGCCCTACAATTTCGCCGTCGTGCCGGTGGTGGCGAGCCGTAATCCGTTGTGGGAAGACCGGATCGGGGAGGGCGCTCGCTCACAGCTCGAGGAAGGGTTCGTGCTTGACCATGGACGTGAGGCGCTAGGCACGACTTCGCTCGATGCGAGACCCGACATCATTCTCAAGATACCGTCAGACTCCTATGCCCCGTTCCTGCTCGGTTTGTTCAGTGCGCTGCTGTTCGTCGCGATGTTGCTGCATGCGTGGATATTCGCGGGATTCACGGCGGCGGCATGCGGTGCGGCGATCCTGCTCTGGCTATGGCCCGAACGCCTGCTGATTCAACGGGAACCGCAGCGTGTGCAGGACGTGGGAACTGGCCATGAGTGATCGGCTCCATAGCGATCTGATCCTGCCGGTCGGTAGCGCGGGCAAGTTGTCAAGCGGCTGGTGGGGCATGATGGCCACGGTCGCGACGGAGGCGTCGCTATTCGGCTATCTGATTTTCTCGTATCTGTACCTTGGCTCGCAGACCGAGCTGCACTGGCCACCCGAAGGACTTCCGAAGATCGGTATTGGCGCACTCAATACTTGTGTTCTGCTCTCGAGCAGCGTGTTCGTGTGGCTATGCGAGCGCCTGGTGCGCCGGCGCAGGATCCGCTGGGCGGTTGCGTCGATGGCGTTTGCGATCGCGCTGGGGATCGTGTTCGTCGGCATCCAGATGAAAGAGTGGCACGACCATCCCTACGACATCGCGACGCATCAGTACGGGTCGCTCTACTTCACGATCACCGGTTTTCACGTGGTTCACGTGCTTGTCGGACTCGTCGTGTTATCGGCTTTGCTGACCTGGACGGCCTTGGGCTACTTCGACGAAAAGCGCTGCGCCGCGCTGAGGATCGGCGGCCTGTACTGGCATTTTGTCGATGTCGTCTGGCTCTTTATCTTCATGACCCTATACGTCACGCCGTTACTTTTCTAGGAGAGCGACGATGTTCGCCGCAGTCAGCTATCAGAAAGCGCCTGAGGGGACAGCCCGGGCGTCAGCGCGTCCAGTTTCGGGTGACAATCCCGCACGCGAAGGCCCGCGGCGACGGCGCGGCGGCGCGCTGATGATGCTGTTCGGCCTGATGGGGGCGGCGGCAGCGTGGGTGTTGCAGACGGAAATCGGTGAGACGCTGGCTGCCCAGGCATGTTTCCCGCATCGAAGTGCGCTTGCGGCGCCTCAGTGGTCGTGGCTGATGCCGGCGCTGGACGCTATAAGTGTCGTCGCGCTGCTGATCGGCGTCGCGGGGGTTTGGGCGGCGTGGCGAGGCTGGCGAAGCGCCGCACGTCCGGATCCTGCTTCGCCTGCATCCGACGCGTCCGTTGGACGAACACGTTTTCTCGCGCTGGCCGGGATTATTCTCAGCCTGCTCTTTGTTGTCGGGCTGGTCGCGACCGGTTTGGCGGTGCTTCTCGTCTCACCGTGCAGCGCGTGGCGGTGACAGACATGGACCTGATCTCGCCGCGCGCCGTTTGGGCCATCTTCGCCGCATTGATCGCAGCGACCGTGCTGGGCCTATCCGCACACACCTCCGCGCAGACGCGTGCGACTGATGCCGGGAACGCGGCTGCGTCGGCGGACCCGGCGCTGATTTCACGCGGCGAATATCTGGCGAAGCTCGGTGACTGCGCCGGCTGCCATACCGAGCCGAAGCAGGGCGCGCCATTTGCCGGTGGCCTCGCGATGGGCTCGCCCTTCGGCACAATCTATTCGACCAACATCACGCCGGACCCGCAAACCGGGATAGGCCGCTACAGCTTTGCGGATTTCGAGCATGCGCTGCGGGACGGCGTGACACCCGACGGCAAGCGACTCTACCCGGCCATGCCGTATGCGTCGTTCACGAAGATCAGCGACGCAGATATGCGTGCGCTGTACGCGTACTTCATGCATGGCGTACAGCCGGTCAACCATCGCCCGCCCGAAACGAAACTGCCGTTCCCGTTCAGCCAGCGCTGGGGCCTGTTTTTCTGGGATCTGGCATTCGTGCGGCACGGGCGCTTCACGCCAAACGACAGGCACGACGTGCAGTGGAACCGGGGCGCTTATATCGTGCAGTCGCTCGGGCACTGTGGAGCGTGCCATACGCCAAGGGGTCCCGCCTTTGAGGAGCGCGGCTACGACGAGTCGTCGAGGCTGTACCTGACCGGCGGCACCAACGATCACTGGTTCGCACCGAACCTCACTGGTGACCCCGGTTCCGGACTGGGGCGCCTGTCGCCGCGCGATATCGCATCTTTCCTCAAGTCGGGCCACGGCGTCGATGTGCATGTGGTGACTTTTGGCAGCATGGTGGAGGTAGTCGAAGATAGCGCGCAATATTTCAACGACGATGATCTGGCGGCGATCGCGCATTATCTGAAGAGCCTGCCTGCGCGCGAGGCGTCGGGCGCTTTCAGCCCGAACTCCCAGAGAGCACAGGAGACGGCTGCCTCGTTGAAGACCGGTGAGGTCGAACGTCCCGGCGCGGGGCTTTACACGTCGTTCTGCGCGAAGTGTCATCAGGCCGAGGGGCGCGGTGAAGCACACAAATTCCCGGCCTTGGCGGGCAATCCCGTCGTCCTCGCGCCCGACCCGTCGTCGCTGATCCGACTTGTGCTGGAGGGCGGCAGTAGTCCGCAGACGGAGGATGGACCGACGCATCGAAAGATGCCGGCGTTCGAGAATCAGTTCACCGACACCGAAATCGCCAGGGTGTTGAGCTTCGTGCGCACGACCTGGGGTAACGAAGCAGCGCCGGTTGCGACGCGCGAGGTCTCGGTAATGCGCGGCAAGCTCAAGAAGAAGTGAATCCAGGGTGATATTCGCGGCTGTCGAATAGCTACCCGCACAGAGCGCTCAGCTTCCTGGGCAATTCGGAAGCGGCGTGTATGCGTGCTCGACCATCTGGACCCGATCCCGGATGGATCGCGCGGAACCCGCCGTTGCGCGAGCAACCGCCGGTCCTCGCGCCCGCTGACAACGCAGAGTTAAACCGTCACGAAGACAGCGCCTCAAGTCATGATCAGATGGCTGATCGTCCTGTCCCGGGAGATTCGCCTACATGTCAGCACCGGCGTTCCCTTGACGCTTGTCAACGACGCGGCTGCGGTCGATGGGCAAGTGATTTGATTCTCCATGCGGGGAAATGCCGTTCCATCGTCTGTGACTTGACCGAGGTCAATGACTTGTCCTTGAGAGGGACGAGCATGACGGAGTGAACACGGCTGCAGCCGGGTCGGCAGATTTCGTAGGAGCGACGATGAGCAAACTTGAAGTGTTTGAACCGGCCATGTGCTGCGCGACCGGTGTCTGCGGCGTCGATGTGGACCCGACGCTTGTTCAGTTCAGCGCTGATGTTCGGTGGCTTGCTGAACATGGTGTCGAAGTCGTTCGGCACGGCTTGGGACACGATGCAGCAGCCTTTGCGGCCAATCCGGAAGTGGTCCGCGAGCTGCATGCGGGTATGGACCGTCTGCCCATCGCAACGGTGGATGGCCGGATTATCTCCGTCGGGGTGTATCCGTCACGTGCCCAACTGATTCAGAAACTTGGGCTCAAGATTTCCGCCGCCGACAAGCCGCACATCAAAGCGGGGGCCTGCAGTTGCAAGCCCGGCGAATGTTAACCGGCGCACCGATATGACACTTCCTGCCGTTACAACTCGCCACCTCTTTTTTACCGGCAAGGGCGGCGTCGGTAAGACGTCGCTCGCCTGCGCAACGGCGCTGCAGTTGGCTGAAAAGGGAAAGACTGTGTTGCTCGTCAGCACCGACCCGGCATCCAATCTCGATGAGGTGCTTGAGACTCAACTTTCCGGGCGGCCGACACCAATCGCCAAGGTTCCAAACCTCCACGCGCTGAACATCGACCCGGAACTCGCAGCGGCCGCCTACCGCGAGCGTATGGTCAGCCCTTATCGAGGCGTGTTGCCCGATGCGGCAATTCGCAGCATGGAGGAGCAGTTTTCCGGTGGCTGCACCGTCGAGATAGCGGCGTTCGACGCCTTTGCCGACCTGTTGGGCGGGAGTGCCACCGCGAATGCGTATGACCACATCATTTTTGACACCGCCCCCACGGGGCACACGTTGCGTTTGCTGACACTGCCGTCTGCCTGGAGCAACTTTCTGTCGACAAACACAACCGGCAATTCGTGCCTGGGGCCTCTGGCAGGCCTCGAGCAGAACAGGCAACTGTACGCAGCGGCCGTTGCCGAACTGACCAACCACGACCGCACTACCATGGTTCTGGTGACCCGACCGGAGGCATCTGCATTCCGTGAGGCGGAGCGAACCCGTGTCGAACTGGTCGACCTCGGGGTCCGAAACCTTGTGCTCGCCGTCAATGGCGTTTTCAAGGCTGTTTCTTCTGACGATGACATTGCCTGCGCGATGGAAGGACAGCAGGCGGCAGCCATAAGGGCAATGCCGCCGGGGCTCGCAGCACTTGCGCGAAGCGAAACGGGCTTCATTCCCAGGGGATTGGTTGGGCTGACCGCGTTAAAGGCGTATTTGCACCCGGAGCAGATTACCGCGCCCAGGACAGATGCACCGTTGAGCATGAGGTTGCCTGGCGGCCTTTTGCCACTCATTGACGACCTTGAGAAGGCAGGGCACGGCCTTGTCATGACGATGGGCAAGGGTGGCGTCGGCAAGACGACGGTGGCTGCGGCGATAGCGCTTGAACTGGCGCAGCGCGGGCACGCAGTCCTGCTTTCGACCACTGACCCGGCCGCGCATGTGGCGTGGACTCTCCAGGAATCGCTGCCGGGTCTAACCGTGAGTCGCATCGACGCGGAACTGGAAGTCAACCGCTATCGCGAGGAGGTTCTTGCCAAGGCCGGGGCTCATCTCGATGCCCAGGGGAGGGCGATGCTGGAGGAGGACCTGCGGTCGCCATGCACTGAGGAGATAGCGGTTTTTCGTGCGTTCGCGCGAACAGTGGATGAGGCCCGGGACTCGTTCGTGATACTCGACACGGCCCCGACCGGACACACCATTCTGCTGATGGACTCGGCGGAGGCCTACCATCGCGAAGTCATGCGCACCCAGGGGGATATGCCAGACGCGGTTCGCCAGCTTTTGCCAAGACTGCGCGACCCCGATTTCACCCGCGTACTTATCGTGACGCTCGCCGAGGCGACACCTGTTCATGAGGCTGAGCGACTGCAAGCCGACCTCCGCCGGGCCCGGATTGAACCGTACGCCTGGGTGATTGACCAAAGTCTGCTCGCAAGCGGTACCCACGACCCGGCACTCGCCGAACGAGGGCGCTACGAGGTGCCATTCATCGAGCGCGTGATGAAGCAGGATGCGAAGCGGGCTGTGCTATTGCCGTGGCAGGCGACTCCGCCCGTGGGTCTACACGGGCTGGAAGAGTTGGCGCGCGGACATCGGCCAATAAACTCAAGGTAGTAGCGAGGAGGGCGCCCCTCGGTCATTGGGGAAGGTCCGCGGGCTCGCGCTCGAACGAGGGCGAACCTGTTCAAAATGCTGCATGGATTCCGAAAACGGCCACCCTCATAGAGCGGTTGAGTTGCCACGTTCACGGTCCGTACCAACGCCGTGCCGCGTTCAATACTTTCACGACGACGGCCGTGACTGACACTTCGACGAGAACACCAACCACGGTCGGCAGTGCAGCCGTGCGGCGCCAGAATTGAGGCCGAGAAGGTAAAAACTCCCAAATTGTAAAGTGATTGAATCCGTTTGATCAGCGGCATGCTGCTACGCCGTAGCACGGTAATTGGCCAGTGAGCCTGCATGCCATGTAGTCACTCATCGCGAGACGCATTCTTCGACGAACATGACCGCTGGCTTTCCGACTCGACGAGTGAATCACTGCCTGTCGCTTCATGATGGTAGCAGCATGCTTTTTTCTCGCGCGCCCGTCGGCTCATCGCGGCGCGAGCCGTTGACGCGGGCCAAATCTTCCCGGTCGCGGCATTTCGGTTCTATGACGTGCGTGTCGCTCCCGAGTTCACGAAAGCGGGAGCGCCGATCTTGAGGGCAAGGCGCTTCGAGACGGTGTCGACAAGAGGGGCGCTTGATGCGTCATGTCAATAACGCCATGCGATTGAGTTGCAATCAGACTGCGTTCAACGCACGCTTAAGGCGTTCGCTGACCTCTGTCGCGAGCGTGGTCAGATCCGGCTTCTCGACCAGTTCGAACATCACGGTCGGCTCGATGACATCGACGTGAACCACGCCTGCCGCGTCTTCCCTGGTGACGACATTGCAGGGCAGCAAGAGGCCGATTTCAGGCTCCGCTCGTAGGGCGCGGTGGGCTAGCGATGGGTTGCAGGCGCCAAATATGCGATAGGGGGGCATGCTTTCGCCAAGCTTCCTCTTGAGCGTCTCTGCGACGTCAATGTCACTCAGGATGCCGAATCCTTGTTCGGCGAGTGCGTGCTTGACCCGCTCGATTGCTTCATCGAAGGAACATGTGACCGTTTTACCAAATCCGTACGACACGCTGCTCATGGTTTTTTACTCCAGTAATGAGGGGAGCCAGACATGCAAGCGGGCTCCTCAAGCGCTTGATCCGGCGCGCATCAAGACGCGGCTGAGCAGTCGCGGTCAGCCACTGACCCATCCCTCGTCGTCTACGCGATTGGTGGTTGCGATCACAACCGATGCCGGCAGATTTTCCACTAGCGCAGCATCTCCGCCAGCATTGCCCGACGCGGAAAGCCCCACGGCACCTGTCGTGGGAAAGTGCGCCGGGTCGTCGCGCGCACGCATGCGTGGCTGGAGCACTTCCGGCGTTCCCCTATCCCGGATACGTCCCGTTCGTCGCACTTTTACGACGCCGCACACCGTGTCGATGAAGCACTAGACCACCAGTCACACGTATCGCGTCTTTCGAAACCTTGCGAGCTGCATGTAAGAGAGCCCGGTCACAAGACCGTAGAGAATGTGCAGACTAAAATTGATCCACGTTCGGGCGTCGATGAACCACGCAAATGCCGCTGTCATCACGTAGAAATTCACGAAATAGAGAAACGCACCGAACATTGTCCCAACGAGCAACGTCATTAACGAGTTGGAGCCAACGTCACACACTTCAATGAGCGTTGCAAGAACGAGTGCAAATCCGATTGCCAGCGCCAGATGAACGCTGAGCGCCACGATCAGCACGGCGATATCGCGTGAAGCCGGCTCTACGAAAACACCGTCCCCAATAGCAATGGCAGCGACCATGCGGATCGCTCCCCACAAGCTCCCACCTTTTGCGACGATCACACTCACGACGGAACATGTCAGAACAGTTGCCGAGATCATGCCCGAAATTATTGCTGCCCGCCAATCTGGAGTTCGAAGCTTGAACTGGCCCCCGCACAAATGAAATTCCATCACAATCTCCTTCAATGCAGGCGCAACAAAGTCCCGGAGCGCGGTCTGTATTCTTCTTGAATGCCTCTTTTTCGGGGTCCCTGAGGAGACTCAAAATGCGGCAGCGGGACATGCTCGTTCATCGAGTGTCGGCAGCTTGATTCACCATGCTAGCTTGTCGATCCCGATACGATTCATAAGTCAGAAAGAACCATTAGGCACCGAATGCATTGTTACCCTTTGATGGGGATCAACTGTCCTCGAACGGCGCCGGCCTAGATCTTGTCGTGACGAGTGGGTGTTTCCAACGGAGAGATCTCACTCAGAATCCGTTCGCCGCAATAGCCTGCTATTGCATCGCGTGCGGTATCACGCAGGGCCGCAGCAGCCTTCATGTCGTCTCCGATCGGTTCCAGAGCGGGGAGCACGGTCACCGTAATGTCGGCTCGTGTTGGCAACCACTGTCCATCCGGAAGCACAACGCGTGCGCCCGCGATTGCGATCGGTACGACAGGCCGGCGCGATGCGCAGGCGGCTACAAAGGCGCCGAGACGAAACTGCCGCAGTCCCGCGGATCGGACGAATGTTCCTTCAGGAAAGAAGAGCAGTGAGGTTCCAGCCGTCGCCTGCTTCACCAGCTCGCGTTCGTCTTCGGCCATGCGGGGATAGTCGACGCGCTCGACAAAGCGGGTGCCGATTGCCCGAAGGAAGGCACCCATCAGCAATCCGCCGGCCAACTCACGCTTGGCAACGATGCCAAGCGGCATGGGAATGGCCGCCAGCAACACAAGGCCGTCAAGATAGCTTGCGTGATTCGCAACGAAGATGGCTGGCCGCGCCATATCGATGAGATCGGCACCGCGTACCGTTACGTGAATGCCCGCAAGCTTCAAGGCTAGCCGTGCCGCGCGCGATCCAATCGCCCAGTTTCGCCGGACGTTCGGATGCGGTACGGTCAATAGCCATGTCGGAATGGCGATCAGGGTTACGACCAGCCAGCACCATGCGCCGTAGGCAGTCTGCCTGGCGGCGGCGCGAACCCGCCGGCCGATCGGCCGTACGGTGTTCGCTCCGATGCCGAGCCACTGAAGCCACGCAGGGCGCGGCAGGAGATTCCCGCGACTACGCAGGTACATCTCCATCGTAGCCGCATGCCGGATTTTGCCGCTCGATGTCTTCAGAATGCCATGCGGCGGGACCAGAGCGACTTCCTCTGGTGGAGCGCCCAGCAGAGCCACGGAGGCTTCGTTAATGCCAGTGCGCATCGCCGCGAGTACCTCAGGTGCCGTTTCGCGAGTCTCCGCAATGACGATCAGGCGATCGGTACCGGTCTCAATGTCGGGCGTTCCACACACTGCGACACAACCGTTGCGCACGCCAGGCAGATGCCCGACCGCCGCCTCCAGTTCATAGGGGAAGAAGTGACGCCCGGCCCGGATCACCAGATCCTTTACGCGGCCTGTGATGAACAACTCTTCATTGGCCATATATCCCAGATCGCCGGTATCGAGCCAGCCATCATGAATCAGCCGCGCGGTCATCTCCGGATTCTGAAAATACCCACGCGTCGCGGACGGGCTTCGGAATTCAATTCTCCCGACCGTTCTTTCGGATACGTCATTGCCGTCGACGTCGACGATGCGAATCTGGTTGCGGGGCAATGCGCGTCCGCACGAAACCAGTTCGAGTACGTCATCTGGCGACTCAGCTTTTGCCGCACGCTGCGAGTCAGCCAGTCGGGTGCGACTGATGCAGTCTGTTCGCACCCCTCGGCCCGGATCCGAAAACGCCAATCCGAGCGTGTTTTCCGCCAGACCGTAGACGGGGTTCAGGGCGGTCTCCCTGAACCCGTGACCGGCAAAGCGTGAGGCGAATGCCCGCATGGTCGGCGCGCTGACGGGTTCTGCGCCGCAGAAAGCGAGGCGCAATGAAGACAGATCGACGCCTTCGAGATCGGCGTCGTCGATCTGGCGCGTGCATCGCTCGTAGGCAAAGTTGGGCGCCGCCGTCATGGTGGCATGGTAGTGGCCGATCGCCCGCAACCAGTGCGCTGGGCGTGCGAGGAACGTCAGCGGAGACATCAGAATCAACGGGATACCAAAGTAGAGCGGCCCAAACCAGGCTCCAATCAGGCCCATGTCGTGGTACAGAGGGAGCCAGCTTGCGAAGATGTCGTGTTCCTCGATCCGGGCAGTCTCTCCCATCGCCCGGATATTGGCGAGCAGATTGGCGTGTGTGAGCACCACGCCTTTTGGTGCTCCTGTGCTACCGGAAGTGTACTGAAGCAACGCAACATCTTCCGCGCGCGGGACGTACCGCTCAATGTCCGTTTCGCCCATGAGCTGATGCGCCGTAACGATCTCACCTAGCGTCGGTATTCGCGCCTTTGCCAGTAGGCTTGCTCCGAGTGCACGAGACGGCACGATCATGACGCGTGAGCGCGCATCCGACAGAATGGCCGCGTGGCGTTTCAGGTGATCGTCGATCCGTGCCGATTGCACAGGCGGATACACCGGCACGACTATCGCGCCAGCGAGGAGGATGCCCGCAAAGCACGCGAAATAGTCGTTACCGGTTGGCAACATCAATGCGACGGTGTCGCCGGGGTTCACGCGGAACCTGCGTAACCCGCTCGATACCCGTAGGGCGGCCTCGTACAGCGCCGAGTAGGTCATCGTATGCGAAGATGCGTCCGCGTCGAGAAATACGATGTGTGTGTGATCAGGTTGCCGGGATACGTGCCACTGCAATGCCTCGACCAGCGTTTGTGCTTCGATCGGTGGATCCAGGGCGCCGGCCGGCGCTCGAAGCTCGGCGGCGCCGAATGCGCACCCGGGTTGCCTCGATGTCTCTCGTTCAAGTGCGCGCAGTAGATCGCCGGGCGTCTTCGCCTGCTCGAACAACGCAACCGGAAAATGCACGCCGAGCGTTTTCTCGATGCGGGCCAGCAGTTCGGTGCGCGCGAGACTGTCCAGGCCAAGGTCACGTTCGAATTCGCTGTTCAGCGTAACGCCATGTGGCCCGTATCCCCGTGGGCCGACTTCAGCGGCGAAAGCCTCGGCTATATCGAGCAACCGTTGGGCGTCGCTCGATCGGCGGCGGGTGACGTCTTCGTTCATATCGCACGACCGCTTCCGTGTCGGGATTTCAGCATAGGCGCGACCAGGAGGAGGGCGCTTGATCGTCGTCAATTGCTGAATTGCGCCTCGCGCGCAATCACGCGCCTTTACCCATGCAATCGCATCCCTGGCTCGGTCAGGTTAACGTTCGGCGGAGTACCTTGCCGAGCTGGTTCAGAGGCAAGGTGTCACGGAATTCAATTGACCGGGGAACCTTGTAGGCGCTTAGATTAGCGCGGCAGTGCTCCAGCACGGCGGCGGCTGTAAGATCCGCCGAGGACCGGACGACGAATAGTTTGACGGCGTGTCCGGTCCGTTCATCCGGCACGCCGACTACCGCTGCGGCGCTTACGCCCGCAAGCGCGGAGACCACGGCCTCGACGTCCGAGGGGTAAACCTTGAAACCGGACACGACGATCACGTCTTTCTTGCGGTCCACCAGGACGAGCATCTGCGCGGGCGTGAGATAACCAACGTCCCCCGTGCGAAGCCAGCCCTCGGGCGAGATCACTTCCGCGGTCTCGACGGGGTTCATCCAGTAGCCGCGCATGACCTGCGGGCCCCGCACCCAGACTTCTCCGATGACACCCGCGGCGACAGCTGCGTTGTCGTCGTCACGGATGCTGACCTCGGTTGAAGGCAACGGATAACCGACTGATCCGGAAAATTGCTTTGCATCCGTCGGATTCACGCAGACGACTGGCGACGCTTCGGTCAGCCCGTACCCTTCGATAATCGGCACTCCCGTTGCTGACTGCCACCGCGCGGCAACGGAAGCCTGAATCGCTGCGCCGCCGCCGATCACGAGACGCAGGCGTGACCAGTCCACAGCGTCGAAATGCGGTGTGGCGAGAAGGGCATTGAACAGTGTATTCACACCTAGCAGCGCGGTGGGCCGTGCGCGGCGCATCGTTCTGACGAGCGCGGCAAGGTCGTGGGGGTCGGTCACCAGCACATTGTGCCCGCCGATTTCAACAAACGTCAGCAGACTGGCGGTCAGCGCGAATATATGAAAGAGTGGCAGCGGTGTGAGAATGGTCTGAGGCGTAGAACAGAACGCCGAACCCAGCCATGCTCGAATCTGTGCGACGTTCGAGCTAAGGTTGCGATGCGTGAGCATCGCGCACTTGGGAGTGCCTGTGGTTCCTCCCGTGTATTGCAGCAGCGCGACATCGTCGAGACTGGGGCGGATGTGATCTCGCTCGATCGAATGCCGACACGACAAGGCCGCACTAAATGTCCAGTATTCCCTCTTTGCAGGCGGAATCGAGTCACGCACAACGTGCTGTACGAAATCCATTGCGGCGCGCCTGGGCAGCGGAAGCAGATCGCCCACCGCGACGGATATAACAGCCTTCGCCTGATTCTCATCCAGGATTTCGTCCAGTTTGCAGGCAAAGTTTTCCAGTACGATGATCGCTGAAACAGCTGCCGTGGCGAGCTGGATCTGAATCTCACGAGGCGTAGCCAGCGGATTGATATTAACGACGACAAGCCCGGCGTCGAGGACGCCATAGAAGGCGACGACATAGGGTAAGCCATTCGGCAAGATGAGTGCGACGCGCTCGAATGGCGCAAGTTTGAATTCGTTGACAAGAAACGCGGAAAAGCGGTGCGCATATAGCGCAACGTCCCGATATTCGAGCGTGTGATTGAACGAACTGAACGCGGGGCGTCGTGCGTAACGCGTACAGGCAGCGTCGAACATTTCAGGCAATGTTCTAACGCTTCTGGCATCGATAGCTGCGACGGGCGGCTCGGAGGAGGGAACGTCGATCGCTTTCGGGCACTTCATGGTCGATCGGGCCTTTGTCGTATAGGGCAGACGCGATGACAGTCAGGTCTGCGCACCTAACGACTACGTGTGCGTAGCCGGTTTGGCAGGCGTTAAAAGATCAACGAGTACGGTATTCCGCGACATATTCACTTCCGCGCCTGATTTGTGTCGCTATGGATCGAGCATAGGACTCGTTCGCCATGAGAGATTGACGTGTGTCAAGACGACCGGTGTGCCCAACGGATCGAATGCGATGGAGGTGGAGTTGCCCCTGTAACTCAGGACACTCGGACACCGTTAAGTTGATGAGGCAGCGGTTCGCCGGAACTCCCGGGGAGAACGGTACTTCAGTGCCTTATGCGGGTGGCGTTCGTTGTAGTGCTCAAA
>Ga0255336_100785_pt1 | contig 35790 bp, 36 predicted proteins | sample MeOH1_35cm_T3_17_FD_189102 | JGI IMG/M metagenome (GOLD analysis project Ga0255336, IMG submission 189102) | Sandy soil microbial communities from University of British Columbia, Vancouver, Canada - MeOH1_35cm_T3_179 | ecosystem: Engineered > Artificial ecosystem > Sand microcosm > Unclassified ...
TATCGAAGTCATGATGGGTGAGCCCGAAGACAATTCGGAAGCGCTGGTCGCTGACGCCCACCATCAAAACCCGGACGAGTTTTTTGCAAAGAATGCGTTCCGCATGATCTACCAGACAAACAACTTCTTTCTGCCCCAGATCAAGGATCTTATCGACAAGGGAGAGGTGCTGAACCTGCGGCCGGAATACCAACGGCGCCTGCGATGGTCAACCGCCCAGAAATCCAAGTTAATCGAGTCTCTCCTTCTAAACATACCAGTGCCGCCAGTGTTCCTGTACGAGAGCGACGCTGCGCGCTACGAGGTCATGGACGGCCAGCAGCGACTGAACGCTGTCAGAGAGTTCATTGCCGGTGACTTCGCTCTTACAGCGCTGCCTGTGCTTGAGCCGCTCAACGGGCTCCGATACTCTCGTTGCCCCCCGCGCGTAAAGCGGGCGCTTGATCGCGCAAGCCTGTCGGCTATCGTGCTTCTTCTTGAAAGCGAGACCGACAGGACCCAAGGGCAACTTACGCTTACGGACATCCGAAGGTTTATTTTCGATCGACTGAATACCGGCGGTACAAAACTAAACCCGCAAGAAATTCGTAACGCGCTCAATTCCGGCTTTTTCAACAAGGTCATTGTCGACCTGACCCGGTTCGACCTCTTCACACAAGTTTTCGATATCCCCCCTTATATTGAAAGCGATCCGAACGAGTATTACGAAAATCCACAACGGCAGAAGAACATCCTCTACTCCACAATGGGAGACTGTCAGTTGGTCCTCCGCTATTTTGCGCTGAGAGACGACGACAACATCCGCGGCTCGATGAAATCGATGCTGGATCGTGCAATGGAACGCGAGGTCACCGAAGTCGAAGGCGAAACGCTAAAACAGGAATTTATTGAGCGGTTCGCGTTCCTGCACGGCTTGTTCGAGGGAACTCCCTTTACGCTTCCTCCGGATGACAAGGGCCGCGTTCGGGTGTCGGCAGCAATCTACGATGCCGCAATGGTCGCGATAAATGATCTGTGGGAGTCACGAAACGACATCTTGAACGATGCGCCTGCGGTCCGTAGGCGTATGTCGGATGCGACAGGCAACGACGCAGGCATGATTATCCTTACTGGTCAAGGCAATACGGCCAAAGCGGTCAAGGAAAGAATTCAGCTAATGCGGCAAATCTTCCGTCCGGAGTAAGGTCCGTGGCCAGTACTTTTGAAATCATCGCCGAAGAATTCGTTGACGACATGGAGGCCATTCGGTCGCTAGTCGTGACATTTAGTGACCCAGCTAAGAGCGGCAAGGCCCGCATAGCCGCCGCAAATTCTGCTACCCTCCTAGTTGCCGCGACTTTTGAGGAATTCGTTCGGGAAATGGCACGAGAGCACGCGCGCGCCGTGGTTATGAACACTGTGTCATTCGATAAGTTGCCTTCAAAACTTGCCGCTACGGCCTGGAAACGGACGATGGATGGTCTTTCGAAAGTCCGGTTCGATGGCGATGTCGCGGGTACAGGAGCAGAGAACGTGTTCGGTGCTGCTCAAGCTCGTTTCAAGGTGATCTACGAGTTTTGTAAAGGCGACCTTAAGCAGGACATTTACCGCGAGCTGATACACAACGAGAACAACATGCGGCCGAACGAGTTGAACGGCCTCTTCAAGGTGAGCGGGCTGGGCGACGTGTGTCAGAAACTATCGGACAAGCCGTCGATGCTCGATATATTTGGCGAGACCGAACCCGGTAAAGCGCATGGCAAACTGCTCGCAGGGCTCGAAGATTTCTTCGAGCGCCGGAACGCCATTGCCCATGCCCTAAACCCCGGGCAATCCAGCGGACCCGATCAGATTATCAAGGACATCGATATGCTGGAGAGCTTCGGCAAGGCGCTTTACGAGACACTCGATGCCTTGGTGCCGAAGGCATCGATCGTGCCGGTAGAGCATGCAGCGGCAGCTCTCGGGATCGCCCCGGTATGATTCAGAATTGCATGCAAGCGGCCAAGAGTCCGTCGCGCCGGGGCCCTGTCAGCACGGCCGCCTAACGGCGGCTCAGGAACGCAGCGAAAGCGATCCGGCGTCCGACTGATGCTGGCGACGTGCCTCTGACCGGTGGTCGGCTCGGACGGACAACGCGACATATACTTGGTCGAGGCGAAAGGTCCGGTCACGCCGGCCAGGGTGCAGCGCCGAGCGGACAGACAGCATCGGCAACGCCTGCTCGAGCCGGCCAAGCAACTTCGGCAGCCCAGCCACGCGTGACATTCTCGCGCCAGTACGCGTTTTCCCATCGCAGTGCTGAAGGCTATGACACGCGTTCACGTCAACCATTCACAGTTGATTCGGGCCATCTGGGAAGTTTGAAAAGAGTCGCGGATTTCTGGCAGCGAATGCAATTGGCGGCTTCACAGCGCTTAGATTCAGAGGTTTCACCGCTTGTCCCAACATCTTGTCCGCGCCGAATCCGAGCTACGTCGCTTTCGATAGTCTTTGGACTCGGAGTCGCGGTTTTCGGCGGAACCGCCCAAGTCGTCGCGACATGGCTCATCAGCGCCACAGGCAGCCATATCGCGCCCGCGTGGTACTTGACCGTCGCTACGCTGATTTCGACTATTCCGCTGCTATGGCTCACGGAAACGGTGGACAAGATGTTAGTGGAGTCGGGGTGACCTCAAGAAACGGGTTTTTTCGTACGGCAAGGCCGAATGCCTCTTACATGGCGTCGGCGGCGCAGGCACTACTGGGACTGTATCGGGAAGACCACGGCTGGCTATGCGAAAACCCACCTGTCGCAGTTGCGTGCATTTGTGGACCAGGTTCAGCAACAGCTAATCGACGGCAGGCATGTCGCGTCACGATTGGTGCCCCACATCATCTCGGCGGACAGTTCGGCGTTTTTACGTGTAGATTCTGGCAAGGATAGGACTTCGGCAGTTGCGGCGACTTGCCCGAGCGCGAATCAGGGGCTTGGGCGTTAGCGTCGCCTGACTGAACCGGAGCAGCGTAGGTCGCGCAGCCGGCGAGCAAAGAGACGACGACCGCTGCGATGGCGGTGACAAATATGGAGGCTGTAGACGGCATTTTTATCTTCGTACCCGAACAAATTTCCATGCGTTCCCGGTCTGGGCCCGACGTCACGCGCGTCGCCCGAACCATTCGCGACTCGGCTAAACGTTGCGAACTGCTTTACTCCTGATTGGCCCATTTCGGAGCGGTAGCTTCCATGCGAGCCCGGTTCCGTTCAATCGTCGCCTGACTTGGCGGGTAGTCGGCGTGCCCCGCAGGGACCAGGCCATCGCGCCGCGCCTGAATGAGTTCCTGAACTACCTGTTCCCTGGTCTTTCCTTGCTGCGATGCCTCGGTGGTCGGAGCTGCAATATTGGATGTCGGTGGGCGCGCGCTGCTCGCCGGCGGCACCGTAGTCGAAACAGCAGCATTGGGGTAATTGTGGTCTGCATCGGCAAATGCAGAAGTGGCGAGCGTCGCGGCAATAAGGGCTGCGGGAATAACTTTGAGTGACATGTGCTTTTTCTCCAGAGCGATGCGGAACCCATGAGAGTTGATTCCGTAAGGATCTATTCTGGAGAGCGGCGTCTGAATGTCCCGTGACGTGAAAATGACTTTTTGGTCATCCCGACAAAGTGTTGGTCGAAACGATGCTGAACTCTGCTGAGAGAAATATCGAATCCGCCAATGACGTCGCGCGGGAATAAAAAAGGACCCGGACGTGTTTCCGGGTCCCGTAAAAGATGGCCCATGCCCGAGGTCAATCGAGGCAAGGTGCACCCTCCATTGACCTTTCGGCGGTGACCATCTGCGTGGACGTGAAAAACAAACGCTGTCGAGCGGACTACGACGTCCCCGGCAACGGACTCGAAACAAGAACGGCAGCAGCGACAAGCACGCCAGCAAGTACCACCGATTCGATATGCAGCACGGCGGCGAAACGCTTCAGAGGTTTAACGGGCGGTATTGCTGAGACGTTCTTCAGCGATGCGAGCAGCTTCGGCATCTCGAAGAAGCGGTTGTGCCCGCCGAGCGCTGCAGCCACTAACACCAGCGCGAGTTTCAACAACAGAATCTGTCCGTAGCCCGATTCCAGCAGGTCGCCCGACGACCTGACACCGCGCCAGCCGTTATAGGCACCCGTGAGGAAAAGAATAATCAGCGCAACCGTTGCACCATCGGACAAAGACTGGATATACGCGGCGCTATTCACGCGTTCGCTGCCGGGCGCGTTCAAAAAACGCGGCGCGACTACGTACGTTGTGACCAGCACGAGCCCTACCCACGCACTGATGGCAAGTAGATGCACCCAGTCTGCCCAGACAGGTAAGCTGAACAAACCAGCATCGACTGGATGTCCCCCGTTGCTACGAGCCAAGGCTACACCAGCCAGCGCCAACCCTATGGCCAGAGAAAATCGGATTGAATTCCTGGCCTGGATAAACGAAAGAATGACCACGTACAGCATCAGACCTGCGCCAACCAGCCACGCATGACCAAAGCCGGTCTCCACAAGCATCGAGCGGACCGCAGGCCCAGCCTCCAGAAGCGTCGAATCACTCATTAACGCACAATGAATCCAGAAGGAAAATGTGCTGGACATCAGTGCAACGAGCGACGCGAGACGCAGAGCGCTAACCAGCCGCCGGCTCACGTCCGCCTGCCACGGCGAAGTTCGGCGGGCGAGCCACCGGTCGCCGAGCAGCACGCCGACGACAACCGCGAAGCCGAGGTTTTGCAGGGCAACGAACGCAAGCCGCAGGATGCCAAGGAGACCGTCGTTCATCACTTCACCTGGAAGGTGTACGTGCCCTTGGTCTTGTGGGCATCATGCGTCATGACCGCCCACTGCACCGAATAGGCTCCGGGCGCCAGTTTCGGAAGAGCAATTGTCAGCAAGCGAGGATTCGAGGTGTCGACCTTGGCCTTTTCCCTGGTTATCACTGCACCGGTTGAGTCGGACACTTTAACCGTGCTGAAGGTCGACTCAAGGTCTTCATTAAAGGTCAGTCGCAGCGAGTCCGGCGCGGTTTCGAGTGTACTGCCGGCGGCCGGGACGGCGCTTTCGAGCTTACCGTGTGCGAATGCTGCAACGGGTACAAAAGCGATGGCGGCGGCCGTGGCCAATCCCGTGAGCTGTTTGCGGGTGAATGTCTTCATGTTCTTGCGCATCCTGAATAGTCAAGTTGGGCGTCGCCTGCGATTGATTGCAACACCCCGTGAATCGTTACTTCTTCTGCAGCTTCATCACGGTCAGTGCGCCGTCCACTTCCTCGGCCACGAAATCAATCTTGTCGCCGACCTTGACCTGCGAAATCATTGCCGGGTCCTTGACCTTGAAAACCATCGTCATGGCGTCCATGCCCAGGTTTTCCAGCGGACCGTGCTTGATGGTCAGCTTTCCGGATGCGGCATCGACCTTCCTGATTTCCCCATGGGACATGCCGGCCGTTTCACCGGCCGGCTTGGCACTGCTGCCGCCCATGTCCATGTTGCCCATCTCGCCAGCGGCATACGCCGATGCCGAAATTGCCAACGCGAAGCCAACTGCAATCGATACAAATACGTTCTTCATCACTCTTTCTCCTGCGTTAAATAAAAAGTTGAGCCGGACTGCACGTCCGGCCAGACACAACTCAGCCTGCCGGTAACTCGCCGGTGTATTCGTAGGCAACCGTTCCTTTGGGGTGTTTGAACCAGCCCGGGTCCCGATAATCGTTGCGGCCCAGTCCCTCGCGAACTTTCACGACGGTGAACATGCCACCCATTTCGAGCGGGCCGAACGGTCCAGTGCCGGTCATCATCGGTAGCGTGTTGTCGGGCAACGGCATCTCCATCTCGCCCATCGCGCCACCGGTGCTACCCATCGCCATGTAGTCGGGTACGAGTTTGTTGATGCGCTTCGCGAGGTCCTTCTGCGGCACGCCAATCAAATTCGGTACGGTGTGCCCCATTGCATTCATCGTGTGATGGGACTTGTGGCAGTGAAAGGCCCAGTCGCCGGGCCGGTTTGCCGTGAATTCGATGGCGCGCATCTGCCCGACCGCAACGTCTGCGGTCACCTCAGGCCAGCGGGCGGCGGGCGGAATCCATCCACCGTCGGTGCCCGCGACCTCGAAGTGATAGCCGTGCAAATGGATGGGATGGTTGGTCATCGTCAGATTGCCGAACCGGATTCGCACGCGGTCGCCCGCGCGGACCGGCAGTGGGTCGATGCCCGGAAAGACACGCGAATTCCAAGTCCACATGTTGAAATCGGTCATCTCATTGACGCGCGGCGTAAAGCTGCCCGGGTCGATGTCATACGCGGACATGATGAATACGAAGTCACGGTCGACTTTCATGACGCCGGGGTCTTTCGGGTGAACGATGAACGTTCCCATCATCCCCATCGCCATCTGCACCATCTCATCGGCGTGCGGGTGATACATGAAGGTGCCGTGCTTTTCGAGTTCGAATTCGTAGACGAATGTTTTGCCGGGAGGGATATGCGGTTGCGTAAGCCCGCCCACGCCATCCATGCCCGATGGCAACAACATCCCGTGCCAGTGGACGGTGGTGTGCTCAGGAAGCTTGTTGGTCACGAAGATGCGAACCTTGTCGCCTTCGACTGCCTCAATGGTCGGGCCCGGCGCCTGGCCGTTATATCCCCAGAGGTTCGCGTTCATGCCCGGCGCCATCTCGCGTACCACCGGCTCGGCAATCAGGTGGAATTCCTTCCAGCCGTTCTTCATGCGCCACGGCAACGACCAGCCGTTCAGCGTGGCAACGGGCGTGTACGGACGGCCATTGGGAGGCGCGAGTGGCGGTTGCATCGTGGCCTTGGCCATCGTGGGTGCCTCGGGCAGCGACGCAGCACCAGCCTTGCTGACGAGAGCCGCTCCCAGCAACGCGGCCCCCGAGCCGCCAAGAAATTTTCGACGTGACACCATTTCATTTACCTTCGGAATCTGTAGGCGACGCCGGTTGCGTCGTAGGTGCGGATGGCGCTGGAGCCATCGCGAGTGGCGGTAGACGGCCACCGACTGCCTGTTGCAGGTCGGTTTCCGCGAGCCAGTAGTCCTTCAGCGCATCGATATAGCTGTTCACCGCGCCAACCTGGTCACGCGAATCGGCGAGCAGTTCGAACACGCTCGCGAGCATGCCGTTGTAGCGAAGCAGCAGCTCGTCGGAAATCATTTTGCGGACGGGTACGACTTCATCACGGTAGTGCTTCGCCACGTCGTAGTCGGTGACATAGGCCGAGTATGATTCGCGAACCTCGGACCTTGCGTTAATCGCCGTCTCGGCAACGCGATTGACCGACTGCATGTAAATCGCTTCGGCGCGAGCAACCCTTGAGCCGCCCCAGTTGAAAATGGGAATCTCGACGCTAATTTCGTAGCCCTGCTCATGGCCGTCGGAGGTCGTGAAGTTATTCTGATAGCCGACGTCCAGCGCGTTGATGAACCGTGTCGCTTTACTGAGACCCAACGAGGATGCAACACTCTGCGTCTGCAGCTTCGCCGCCTGGATGTCCAGCCGGTTCTGCATCGCGAAGCTCTCGAGGTCGTTCAGCTCTGGGCGATTCTTGGGCAGGTCTGGCAGCCGGTCGGGAAGCGTGTACTGCGTCCCGGCACCCCACAGGCCCATCGTGCGCGTCAGCTTTTCCCGCGCAGATACAGACTGCTGGCGCGTCTTCGCCAGTTGCGCCACGGCGTCGGCATAGAAAGCCTGCTCACGCGCGTAGTCGAGCTTGCTGAAGTTGCCGGCCTGCTGCATCCGCAGCGCGAGTTCGGCACCGGCCTCCGCTGAATCCGTCACCTGCGTTGCATATACGGCAGCCTGCTCGGCTGCGACCGCACTGATATAGGCACGCCGGGCGTCCGCCGCCACCTTGAGCATCGCGTCCGCGGCGAGCAGCTTGGTCTGCTCGAAGCGGCGGCTCTCAATGCGCGTCGCGAGCGGCAACGTCAGGACATTCAACAGGCCGAGCGTGAAGGTGCGACTGATACTCAAGTCGCCGTTCCCATGCGTACGACTGAACATGAAACCAGGGTTCGGTAACCGTCCCGCCTGAACAAGGTCCGCCTCGGAAATGCCGAGCTCGCCGTACGATTCCTGCAGTCCCCGGTTGTTGAGTAGCGCAATCTGGACGGCATCATCCATGCCCAAAGGCTTGGCAAGCAGTTCCTTCGTGCGCTTCGCAACCGCGTTCCGGACCTCATCGGTCTTCACCAGTACCGCATCTTTACCAAGACGCTCGGAAGCGGTCGTCGAAACGGCATCGAAGCCACCGTCCTTCGAAAACGTCGTACAGCCGGCAAGAAACGCCAGAGCAGTCGCAACAGCAACGATGCGGCCGCTCGAAAAGAAATGCGAGGTCATTCCGCCGGTCCCTCATGGTTTGTGCTGTGGCCGTTGTTCTTGGTGTCGGTGCTGCCAGCCGGCATGTTGCCGTGGCTCATCCCTTTCATCCCGGATGAACTCGTCACGGCCCAATTGAGCTCCTGCCAGGCAGGCGCTTTCTGGTCCCGGTACGGCTGATAGTCCGCGAAGGCGGACGGCACGCGGACCGCCGGAACCGATGCGCCAGCGTCGGTCGGGTCAGGAAGTGTGGTCGTGGCGTGCGCGAGCGCCGGCAATACTGCCGCCGCGCTAAACAGCGCCGCAATAAACATTCGCATGGAATTTTTCTCTTCGTAAGTCACCTGGATGGCCGACACGCGGCCACCAGGACGAATTGCGTATCGCAGCCTGAAGCCGCGACAGAAGGACTAGACGAGAGAGATTCGGGGAGGTCGTTCGATGCCGTCAGTCAGAAACAACGCGACACCAGCGGAGGGAGGAAACGGAACAGCGAAATGAATCGTGTCGACGGAAGTCGCGATTGTCGGTATGGCAGGTAGGGCCGCACCGAAGCAGCAGGATGAGCAAGTCGAGCACGAATGAGCGTGATGCGTGTCGCCATGGTCATGGCTGTGGTGGCCGCCGTCAGCCATCATGTCACCATGCACATGATGCCGAGTTGCCTCGCCAAGGTCGGCATGGTGCGCGGACGCACCGTCACCCGCGAAATGCGACGACCCGCATTTCATGGAGACGGCCGCGAACGACTGAACCGGGAGGCTCAGTACCAGCAGCACGATGACGAAGAGTTTGCGCCAATATGACATGGGGGCGAAGTCTAGCATGCGATTTAAGAAGACTGTAAGGTCGGCAATGTGTCAATGCGTAACGCGGCTCGTTAAGAGCTCAGCGGTTCAGCCGACGAGACGCTCTGAACCTTACCGTCAGGTTCGTGACGAAGGCGTGGCCGGGAAATGACCAGATTTTCAGACTTGCCGAAGATGAAAAAATTGTCATCTTCCCGTCATTTTCGATACACCTTCCTGGCACTACGCTGGGTACACTAAGTTGATGTTCATAACCGGCGACGGCACGCGGCCGACATCTTTGCCATGCGGATACTGATAGTCGAAGACGAGCCGAAAATGGCCTCCTACCTCCAAAAAGGACTGACGGAGGCCAGCTACACGGTCGACATCGCCGGCAACGGCAAAGACGGACTCTTTCTCGCGCTGCACGAAAACTTCGACTTAATCGTGCTCGACGTGATGCTTCCGGAACTGAACGGTTTCGAGGTGCTCAGGCGCCTCAGGGCGCAGAAGCACACGCCCGTTCTGCTATTGACGGCCAGAGACACCGTGGAAGACAAGGTGGAAGGCCTCGAGCTTGGCGCCGATGACTACCTGTCCAAACCCTTCGCGTACGCGGAGTTTCTGGCGCGCATTCGCTCGCTGCTTCGACGTGCGCCGCGTGGCGTTCGGGACGTGCTGGTAATAGCCAACCTCGAGGTGGACCTTATCAGGCGTCGGGTGCATCGAGGCGGGACCCGTATTGACCTCACTGCTCAGGAGTTCGCGCTGCTTCAATTGCTTGCCGAGCGGCAAGGCGAGGTTCTCACGCGCACATTCATCACGTCGCAAATCTGGGACATGAACTTCGACAGCGACACAAATGTGGTCGATGTTGCCGTCAAGCGCGTGCGGGCCAAGATTGATAACTCATTCGATAAAAAGTTGCTGCACACGGTTCGGGGCATGGGTTATGTGCTCGAGGACCGCTCGTGACACCCGTCACCCGCTCCTATTCCTTGCTCAAACGGTTAACGCTGGCCTTTTCAGTTGCAGCCGTTCTCGTTTTCGCCTTGACGGGTGCATTCCTGTACAACGCCCTGTCGACTGAACTACAGCGACGCGATGACATCGAAATCACCGGCAAGCTCAGCCAGTTTCTACAACTGGCACGAGATTCCGGCTCTCCGCAGGCAGTGCGCAGCAGTCCGGCTGTGTTCCATGAAGTACTGTTGTCGCATCCAGGCGTATATCTGGCGATATTCGACCCGCGCGGCGCCGTCCTGCTTCAGCACTCAGACCGCCCGTCCGCCGACCTGACATCTGCGCTCGCTAATCACCGTCCGAACGCACCGTATACGTGCGAGCCACCTGGCATCGGTCCATCCCGCTGTGTCTTTGCCGATGAAACGTTGCCGTCCGGCGATTCGGTTCGGGTACTGCTCCTTCGCGCGGCGGCAGACCGCCAGTCGTTGCTGGAAAGCTATCGGATAGATATCTGGCTTGCGGTAGCCGTCGGCGCGGCACTGGTCGGAGCGTTAGGCTATGCGGTCGCCCGGCGCGGGTTTTCGCCGGTAAGAAACATCGGGCGCCAGACCTCGCGGATTGAAGCTCACAATCTGAGCGAACGGCTCGACATCGAGGGCGGACCCGTCGAGCTTCAGGATATCGCGTTCTCGGTCAATCGCATGCTCGACCGGCTCGAGCGCGCGTTTGCCCGTCTCTCGCAGTTTTCGTCCGACCTCGCGCATGACATGCGCACGCCTCTGGCCAACGTCATCAGTTCTTCGCAAGTCACGCTGTCGCGCACCAGAACGACGGAAGAATATGAGGCGCTCATCGATTCCAATATCGAAGAGTGTGAGCGACTGCAGCGGATGATTGAGAACATGCTGTTCCTCGCACGCACGGACAATGCGCAGCAGCTCATCAAGGTCGTCGAGCTGGACGCCGAAAGCGAATTGCGTCGGCTCGCGTCCTACTTTCAGGGTCTCGCCGAAGAAGCGGGCGTGCATTTCGCCGTAGAAGGGAACGCCCGCATATCCGCGGATGCGACGCTGTTCCGCCGCGCTGTCAGCAATCTGGTGTCTAACGCGCTCGACCATGCGTTCGCCGGGTCCTCCGTTGAACTGTCGTCGTTCCACTCGCCGAAGTATGCCGTCATCGAGGTAACCAACCAGGGACAGCCTATCGCACCGGAGCACGTCGACAGAATCTTCGAGCGCTTCTATCGGGTCGATGCGTCACGGCACGGCTCAGCCAGGAATGCAGGTCTGGGCCTTGCTATCGTGAAATCCATCATGGAACTGCACCGTGGGAAGGTCGACGTCGCAAGCTATGGCGAACGGACGACTTTCACCTTGTTTTTTCCGCGTTCGGTCGCTGTCTAAGCGGTTCGGACGCATTTCAGCAGCGGGTGCCTCACGCCGGCTCTTGACATTCCCGCCATGGGAAGGTTCATGCTGAAGGTTCTGATTTGTCACTGGAGGCAAGAATGGAATTCGAAGTGAAGGATATGTCATGCGGCGGATGTGCCAGCTCGATTACGCGCGCGGTCACCAGTGTTGACCCGGCAGCCAGGCTGGATATTGACGTCACCACCAGAATCGTGAAGGTCGATTCGGTGTTGTCACCAGAGCGTCTGGTCGCGGTGATTGAAGAAGCGGGATTTCACCCAACGGTCAACAGGTAGTCACACTCCCACGGAGATAGCTGAAATGCGGTTCTCAATTTGCGCTTTATTGTCCGTTCTCGCGTTTCAGGTTCTGGCTCACGCCGAGAACGTCATCGTGCTCAATTCGGCCGACGCAAGCGTGAGCCTGATTGACGAGGCAACGCAAAAGGTCGTCGACACGTTCCCGGTGGGAAAGGAGCCTCACCACCTGATGGCGACGCCCGACAATCAGTCACTGATTGTCGCGAACTCCGTGGCCAACAATCTCGTCTTTCTTGACCCGAAAAGCGGCAAGATTCAGCGGTGGATGCCGGACATCGAAGACCCGTACCAGCTCGGCTTCTCGTACGACAGGAAATGGTTCGTCACGAACGGGCTGCGGCTCGACCGCGTCGATATCTACCACTATGACGGAAAGAACTTCGCGCTGGCCAAACGCGTGCCGCTGGCGACAATGCCCAGTCACATGATTTTTTCCGCTGACAGCAAAATCGTCTTCGTCACGCTGCAGGTCTCAGGTGAGGTCGCGGCAATTGACCTCGCGAGCCAGACTGTGCTGTGGAAGATGCCGGTGGGGAGAGCACCCGCCGGCCTTTGGCTCACGCCGGGTGACAAATATCTACTGATTGGAATGACAGGCGCAGATTACGTCGCGGTCATCGATTGGCGCGCACGCAAAATCGTGAAGACCATCCACACGGACAAGGGCGCCCATAACTTCCGCTCGCTAGTCGACGGCCAGCACATTCTGGTGTCGAACCGGGTCGGCAACACCATCAGCATCCTCGACCAGAACACACTGACCAACGTCGGAACCATCACCGGTCTGCTGCCCGGGCCGGATGACATGGAACTGACACCGGACAAACGGTACCTCTGGGTCACCTTTCGCTTCACCCGCTACGTCGGCGTCATCGATATGAAGACGCTGAAACTCGTCAACACCATCAAGGCCGGGAAATCACCCCACGGAATTTACTTTTACAACCGCGCGCCGCTGATCTAGGAGTTTCCACGTAGGAGGTTGCGATGCAGATTGTCACTGCTCTCGGTCATGCGCTGTGGATGGCTTTCACAATGCTGTGGCAGATTTTCTGGGGGTTGAGTCTCGGCTTCCTGTTCTCTGCCGTGATTGAAGTCATGGTCTCGAAGTCCGAGATGTCGAGGCTTCTCCCCGATGCTTCGCCAAAGTCACTGACGCTCGCCAGCCTGCTTGGCGCGGCGTCCTCCTCCTGCTCCTATGCTGCCGTCGCCATGGCCCGCTCCATTGTCCGCAAGGGCGGAGACTTCACCGCCGCGATGGCATTCCAGTTCGCCGCGACAAATCTCGTGCTTGAACTCGGCGTGCTGATGTGGGTGCTGATTTCCTGGCAGTTCGCCGCCGCTGAGTTCATCGGTGGCCCAATCATGATTGTCGTCCTGGTGCTGCTCTTCCGGTTCTTTCTCAAGGACTCGCTGAAAAAGGAGGCCATCGACCAGGCTGACAAGGGTATCGCCGGCGGCATGGAAGGTCACGCGGCCATGTCGATGGGCGAACAGCACGGGACCTGGAAGCAACGCCTTTCGTCCAGAGAGGGATGGAGAGCAATTAGCCATAGTTACGTGATGAACTGGTCGATGCTGTGGCGTGACATCGGCGTCGGGCTACTCATCGCAGGTGCGCTGGGCGCATGGGTGCCAGACAGCTTCTGGCAGAAATTCTTCCTTGTCAGTCATCCGACGGCGGCAATGATTTGGGGTGCGTTTGTCGGCCCCTTGATTGCGGTTGCGTCGTTTACCTGTTCCGTGGGTAACGTGCCGCTCGCAGCAGTGCTGTGGAATGGCGGCATCAGCTTCGGCGGCGTCGCCTCTTTCATCTTTGGCGACCTCATCATTCTTCCGATTCTCAACATTTACCGAAAATACTATGGCGGAAAGATGACGGTCTTCCTGGCAGTCACCTTCTACCTTTCGATGGTCGCCGCCGCGCTGCTGGTCGAAGGCCTGTTCCAGTCGCTCGGATGGGTCCCCACCGAACGACATACGGCGGTCGTCGACGCAGCGATTACCTTCAACTATACGACGGTTCTGGACATCATCTTTGGCGTTGTATTCGTGGTATTGACGGTCGTGTTCTTTAGAACCGGTGGACCGGAAATGATGCGGATGATGGAAGGCGGTGTGCATGACCAAGGCTCGCACGGGCACCATAGCACCCATGACCACGCTCACCACCATCACAGCCATTCGGAATAACTTTTCCTGAAGGAGATTAACGATGAAAAACTCTCTTGCACTGCGCGCCGCTTCCATTTTCGCGGGCGTCGTGTTCACCGTTTCGGCCTTTCCCGTCAGTGCTCAACAAGGTGCGTCCATGCCCGGAATGAACATGTCCAGTTCGGCCGGCAGCGGGTCGAACCCGTCAACGCCAGCTTTCAAGGAAGCGGACGAAAAGATGATGAAGGAAATGAGCGCCCCTCCCTACACCGGCGACCCCGATAAGGACTTCGTGGCCCATATGATTCCCCACCATCAAGGCGCAATCGATATGGCAAAGGTGGAGCTGAAATATGGCAAGGACCCTGAATTGAAAAAGCTAGCCAGGAACATTATCAAGGCCCAACACGACGAAATCGGATTCATGCAGCGGTGGCAGTCCAAGCACGCCGGCAAATGACGCTGTAATGTGTCGCCAGTAGCCAGGGCAGGAACGGCCGGCAGGGATCAAGGGTACGCCGGATGATATGAAGGGTCAGCAGTGTGTCCTGGGCCACGTCCTCGATGTCGGCAGAAGTGCCGCTCGGCCATCCCTGCCGGACCAGCCGGCGCTGTCGCTACACGGTTTCCCCGCAGGAGCCGGGGCACTCTTGCCTGAACGGAACGGATGACGCCGGATCTTCGGCCGTTGCGCCCCCGGAAGCACGGGGCGGTAACCCGTTGCCCGGGCGGCGAGATCCTGGCCGGCAGCCCCCCTGCGCGACGGGTCAACTCCAGCATGCCGGTCCGTGTCGACGCACTCAACTCCAGAGACCCTCATCCCTGCCAGCTGGTGATCCGCGTCGACGGGCTCTGCCTGCTGCGGTTCGCTCAGGCGCAGGCATCGCGGGCCCTGCTGCCCGGGCAGGGGGCATCGTTACTGTCCGGCGCGGTGGCGCGAAACCACGACCTGGGTTAGCGCATCCCGTTCGATTTTTTCGAGCGTGGCGCGGGTCGCTGCGAAGATGTCCGGTGAGCACATCTGTTCGTCGAACCGCGCGCTGAGGTGGCATTTCACTGCCATCACCTGTACCACATGGCGACCGGCATGATGGCAACCTTCGCGTATAACGCCTGAACCCAACCAGTCCGCCAGCACCCGCTGGCGGCAACTTTGATCCTGCTGCGGCTTGCGATTGCGCTGGCGACCCTGTGTTGGCGAGGCAATGCCACCGCGCGAATGGTTGATCCGGGTCAATTGTCCCTTGTGACAGACTCGCACAATGATGTCTTCTCTTACCGGAGCAGGCACCATGAAAACGAGAATCGCATTGTTTGTCGCAACCGCAGCGCTGCTTGCCGCTTCAAGCGTATCGGCCAACGACGTACATCACCCGGGGAGCGCCGCGCAGAACACTCCATCGCCTGCCGTCGCGACTGTCGGAGCCACCCAATCGGGATCGACACCCGAGGCCGCCCGGCGCTTTGACGACATGCACGAGCAGATGCAGAAAATGCAGGCTCAAATGGACAAGATCCGTCAGACGAAAGATCCGGTGGAACGCAAACGGCTGCTCGATGAACATATGCAGACGATGCAGGACACGATGCAGGCAATGCACTCGATGGCCGGCCCGGCGATGATGCGGATGATGGGCGGGCAAAGCATGGGAGGCATGTCCAATCGCACGGAAAGCGGCAAGCGCGGAACAGGCGCGAGCCAGCGCATGGACATGATGGAAAAACGCATGGACATGATGCAGATGATGATGGAACAGTTGATGGAGCAGCAAAAGCAGTCCGCGCCAGCACAGTGAGCAACTCAACTGCCTGCTGCCGTTGTGCAGTGTCGATCAGCAAACATGGATGTCGCCGTTGACGAGTTGCCGCGTTAGCGCAAAGCCAGAGTGAAGTGCCGCGCGTCTGACGCGGACGACGATGTTCGCGGCAGAGGACATGAACAAATGGCTATCGGTGACAGGAACGAGTGACTCGTCGCAACGATCTTGCGCCGCGTCATCGTGGCGGCGCTTGATCCACGTCAACCTGACCACCTCCGCGGTCCCTAAAGTAAAGGCACCTGGTCGCCATCACGCGTGCACACCGCGCCAAAGTCGCCCATGACGGGTTCACCAGCAAACTTCGTGATCGGGACGAGGGGGATACCGGCGTGCACCGGGCGGTCATTCGCGCCATGCCCGGTATTCGGCGGGAGGTTTCCGTCAGACGCTCCCGAGATTCGATATATCGGAAATGGCTTAATGTCCGAAACCAGGCCGACCACGACGCAAGTCCCAAGGAAGCAATCCGGGCCCGCAACGCGTCTGCCGCACCGAACTGAGGAACGGACAATAGCCGAGCCTTTGGCGCGTGCATTGTCAAACCCGTTTCGCGAGCCGCTCGACTACCTGCGAGACGTCTGCGAACGGAGCGTGCTCTTCTGGGATACTTTGCGGCAGCGTGCCGACAACATGATTGCCCACGAGCGAGCCGGCAAACCGCCGTTGCTGGACTTCGACTACGAAATGCTGCTAGACGCACGGCGCTTTGATCATCCCGCGAATTACGCTCTGGTGCGCATCACACGCGTCGGCGATGTGTTTCGACGAATGCTTCGACGAGACGAAGCCGCCTGTGATCGTTGTCGATCCGCGCGCCGGGTATGGGCCTGGCATCGGTGGCTTCAAGCGCGATTCGGACGTCGGCATGGCGATGCACGAAGGTCATACGGTCTATTTCGTCATTTTTTTCCGGAGCCCTGTCCGGGCCAGACGCTCGCCGACGTGCTGCATAGCCTGAGGCGTTTCGCCGACGAGGTCGCGCGACGCCATCCCGGCAAGCCGCCGGTCCTTTATGGAAATTGTCAGGCAGGCTGGGTAATCGTGCTGCTCTCAGCCGACTGCGAAGGGCTTGTCGGCCCGGCCGTGCTCAACGGTTCGCCACTCTCCTATTGGGCGGGTGGGCCGGGCGTGAACCCGATGCGCATCGCCGGCGGCCTGGTCGGCGGTGCGGGGCTCACTCACCTGCTCGCCGATCTGGGCGACGGGCGTTTCGACGGTGCGTGGCTCGCGGCGAATTTCGAAAATCTCAAGCCGGAGATGGTCTGGGAGAAGTACGCGAACCTGTTCACGCGTATCGATACCGAGCGGGAGCGCTTTCTCGATTTCGAGCGCTGGTGGAACGGCTTCCATTTCCTGAGCCGAGAGGAAATAGTGGCGATTGTTGAAAATCTTTTCGTCGGCAATCGGCTGGAAGAAGGCAAGTTTCGTGTCTGCGCCGGCTGCGCCGCGGACCTGAGACGGATCCGCAATCCGCTCGTGATCTTCGCCTCGTATGGCGACAACATTACCCCACCCCAGCAGGCGCTCGGCTGGATTCCGGCCGTCTTCAAGGACGATGCGGAACTCAGGGCGGCGGATCAGCGGATCGTCTATCTGACAAACCCGCATATCGGCCATCTCGGCATATTTGTTTCCGCAAAGGTGGCCCGCTTCGAGCACCGCGCGATCCTCGAAAGCCTTGAGGAAATCGAACGCCTCGCTCCGGGGCTCTACGAGATGAAAATCGATAACCCGACGGGCGATCCCGACTGCCACAAGCCGCAATTTTCGGTTCGCTTCGAGGAGCGGCAGATTGCGGATCTAAAGCTCGGCTTGCATGATGCCGCCTTTGAACGGGTGCGACAGGTGTCGGAGCTGAATGAACAGGTCTATACGGCATTCGTGAGCCCATTGATTCAGGCCCTCGCCAACCCATGGACTGCAGCCGTGCTCGAGTGGTCGCACCCGATGCGCACGAGCCGCTACCTGCTTTCGGCGACATTCAGCCCGTGGATGGCCAGCATCGCCGAGTACGCCCGGATAATCGAGAAACGCCGGGCACCGCTCGCGCAGCACAATCCTTACATCGCATTTGAGCAGTTGATGATCGAGCAAGTCTCCGAAGCGATCGAGGGATCACGCCAATGGCGAGACGCTGCTGAAGATCTGGTCCTTGCACTCCTCTATGGCGCGGAGAGGCCGACTGTTGTCTCGCACTTGCAGTGAGGGTCTGGATCGTATCCGATGGATACCAGGCAGAGTACGTCTGCATCGCCGTGTTGGTGGGCAGTCCGAGGCACCTCAGTGTCACAAGGTTGACAGGAGCGCGCAATGTCGTTCGGATCGGCACCGTTCCGGCGCCTTCGTGGCATGACAGAAGGCGGAGGCTTCGAAAGCGCTTTGCGGCGCGCCTGTCAAAAATCTCCGACTACCTGCGCCCTAATGCATGTCAACGCATGTTGCCGGTGTGGCCCAGCGAATAGCGCCCGGGCTGCGGCCAGACGGTGAGTCCGTGCGGTTCCGCGCCAACCGGAATGGACTTGACCGCGCCGGTGGTCGTGTCGATCGCGTAGACCACGTCGTCGAACCGGCCGGACAGCCACAACATCTTGCCATCCGCGCTGACGTTGCCCATATCTGGACTGCCGCCGCCCGGAATCGGCCAGTTCGCGACGACCTTGGGCGTAGCGAAGTCGATGACCGACACGCTTCCTTTGCCGTGGCGCGGTCCGTGGATCAGATTGGAGCCCCGATTGGCGACGTACAGTCTGGTGCCGTCCCGGCTCGGGTACAGGCCGTGTGTACCGACGCCGGTCTTGACGAAACCGATCTTCGCGAAGCTGTCGCCGTCGACCAGGAAAACACCGTCGGCCATCATGTCGGCGATATAGAACACCTTGCCGTCCGGCGAGACGCGAATATCCTGCGGCATGCCCTTTTTGTCGAGTTGGAGGTAGCCCACTACCTTGCGCTCGACGAGATCGATCTTCGCCAGCTTCCCGCCGAATTCGCAGGTAAACAGCGCGTACTTGCCGTCAATCGAAAAATCGGCGTGATTGATGCCCTTGCACTCCGGTACGGAAAGGCTCGACTTCAGCGTCATCGTATGCGGATCGCGAAAGTCCAGCCGCGCGTGCGCTTCTGCCACCACGATCGCTTCCTTGCCGTCCGGCGTGAAGTACATGTTGTAGGGATCGTCGACCATGACTGCCTTGCCGGGTTTTCCGGTCTTCGGATCGATCGGCGTCAGGCTGCCATCGGGTCGGCCTTCTGCATTGTTGGCCACCCACAGCGTCTGCAGATCCCACGCCGGAACGACGTGCTGCGGGCTGAAGCCCACATGAAAACGATCGACTACCTTGAGCGTCGCCGGATCGATTACATAGACATCGTTCGAACGCAGATTGGGCACATAGACCCGTGGCAAGGCGCCCGACACCGCTGGACTGAGGTGGCCGGCCCCTGCTTCGCTATAGAGGTTGCTGGCATTCACCACGGGCGGCATGCCCGCTACCGTGGCAACTGCCGGTGCAGCGGACACAGCGCCGGCCATGCATAAACCGGCCAATGCGGCACCGATTGACGAGGCAAGGCGTGACAAACGACGGGAACACGAATGCATGTCGACTTCCATTCTCGAAGGGGTGATTGAAAACAAAGGTTGGACGCCGGCGAACCCGTCAGCGGCCGGCGATTTCTTTTCTGAGGCCATCAATTGTCTGCGACACGATCGCGTCGGTGCCCAACTGACCGAGTTCAACGCTCGAGCGACGCGGATCGCCCCCGTAGACACCATCGGCAGCCCCGAGTTTCGGGCCGCTTCGCAGGTGCTCGAGCCGCACCATCTGGGGCGCAACCGCCAGCAACAGCGACGTATCCGCGAGTCCCGCGTGAGTACCTATCTCGTCGTCGCGATAGCCGTGCTGGCGCAGGATCTGTGCGTATCCGTCGAAGCTGGCGCCGTAATACTCGGGCGGCACGAATGCCCGCGCGCCAGAGCCGGCCCATGCCTTGTTGAGCTGGGCTACCGCCCGCTTGATGTCGTTCTGATAGCCGCCGTGATCGCCGAGAAAGACGATGTTCCTGAAGCCGTGGATCCTGAAGCTGTTGGCGGCGGATTCCAGGGTCTTTTCGAACACGTCGTCGGGCACCGTGATCGTGCCGGGAAAACGCATGTGCGAGGTCGGCGGCGCGTAGCCGCCCTCAGGCACATAGGCAATGACTGGTGCGACGAGTGCGTTGCCCAGGCCCTCTGCAATACGCTGGGACAGCACCTTCACCCGCGCATTGTGCTTGCCGAGCGCAACGTCCGGCCCGCTTTGCTCGGTTCCGCCGATGGGGATAATGATGGTGGTCTTGCCCGCACGAATCTGGTCGCGCAGCTCGGTCCAGGTCAGATCCTCAAGTTGCACCGTTTTTGGCGTCTGTGCGAGGACGGTCTGGGTAGTGACAAGCAAAATGACGGAAGCGAAAGCTCGCCGTAGGGTGAAGCGCATCCTGAATCCTCGAAGAAGGTGTGTGAGTATCGGGGAGCAGTTTACGGGAGCCCGGCCGACAAGGGAACGACTCGACTCTTCCGTGATCGCGCTCAATTCGCTCGCTGGCGATTGGATAGCTGACGGGGGGTGTACCGCCGCGCGAGCGAGTGGTGACTGCGCGGCAGGTACTCGCGCGCATGGTCGAGCACCTTCGCACGCGGCCCTGCGACGAATAGCGTGCGGCCGTGCTCAGCCGTTGCCCGCTCCACCAGCCGTGTCTTCCAACCTGCAGGACCCGGCAGCGCAGATGGCTTTTACCTTGCGGTACCGCGCTGTGCCTTTCCGCCACCGGTCAGTGAGGCTGTCAACCGGAAACAGCTGCTTTGCCCGCACGGCTTACGCCGCGGGCCGCTTGAACTGGACACGAACATTCCTAGACTTTCGCCGCGCGCAACCGGAGCGCATTCCCGATCACCGACACGGAACTCAACGCCATCGCGGCGCTCGCGATAATGGGGCTGAGCAGGATGCCCAGCCAAGGGTAAAGGACGCCGGCGGCGATCGGAATGCCGACCACGTTGTAGGCGAACGCGAAAAACAGGTTTTGCCGAATATTCTTCATCGTGCCCACGCTCAGCGCGCGCGCTTTCGCTATGCCGCGCAAGTCGCCCTTGACGAGCACCACACGCGCGCTGCTCATTGCGACATCCGTCCCCGTTCCCATCGCAATGCCGACATTGGCTTGCGCAAGGGCAGGTGCATCGTTGACACCGTCACCCGCCATCGCAACGACGCGCCCCTGGCTCTGCAACTCCTGAACGTGCTTGTATTTGTCCTGCGGCAACACGCCCGCTTTGACGCCATCGAGCGACAGCGTCTTTGCAACCGCGTTGGCAGTCACCAGATTATCGCCGGTGAGCATAATAATTTTCACGCCCGACGCGCGCAGCAGCCGGATCGCTTCGGGCGTCGTGCCTTTGACTGAATCAGCGACCCCGATGCAGCCAGCCAGTTTGCCGTCGACAGACAGGTACATCACGGTCTGCCCCTGTTCGCGCAACGTTTCGGCCCGCTCGCTCAGCCCAGCGAGGTCGACGTGGTTATCCTCCATCAGCCGCGCGTTCCCGAGCAACACGGCATGGCCGTCGATGTTGCCCGTCACGCCCTTGCCGGGCGCTGCGGCGAAATCCCGCACTTCCCGGATCGCCGCATCGGCAGTCTTCGCCCGGGTAATGATCGCCTGCGCAAGCGGGTGTTCGCTTAGCCCTTCAAGACTTGCCGAGTAAGACAGCACGTCGGCCTCCGACATACTGGCGAGCACTTCGACGGCCTGCACCTGCGGCTTGCCTTCGGTCAACGTGCCAGTCTTGTCGACCACCAACGTGTCGACCTTTTCCATCAGTTCGAGCGCCTCCGCATCCTTGATCAGCACACCCTCCTTCGCCCCCCGGCCGACACCGACGATGATCGACACGGGCGTCGCCAGTCCGAGTGCACACGGACACGCGATAATCAGGACGCTGATCGCGACCACCAGCGCATGCGCAAGCGCGGGCGCCGGGCCAACGAGTGCCCACACCGCGAATGACAACGCGGCGATCCCCAGGACCGCGAGCACGAACCATCCGGACACTTTATCGGCCAGCTTCTGGATCGGGGCGCGTGAACGGCCCGCGTCAGCCACCATCTGAACGATCCTCGCGAGCAGCGTCTCGGCGCCCACCTTTTCCGCGCGCATCACGAACGAACCGGTCTGGTTCACGGTAGCGCCAGTCACCTTGCTACCGGCCGACTTCTCTGCCGGTATCGATTCACCGGTAATCATCGACTCGTCGATGCTCGACTGACCTTCAATAACCACGCCGTCAACCGGCACCTTCGAGCCGGGCTTCACGCGCAGCACATCGCCGACTGCCACGACGTCGAGTCCCACTTCCTCTTCGGTGCCATCGGCCTTGACCCGAAATGCCGTGTTCGGCGCAAGACTGAGCAGATCCCGGATCGCGCTCGACGTGCGTGATCGGGCGCGCAACTCAAGCACCTGACCGAGCAGAATCAGCGTCACGATCACTGACGCCGCTTCGAAATAAAGCGGAAGCTCGTTACCTTGCCGGAAAGCCTGCGGCAATTGCGCGGGGAAGAACAAGGCGAAGAGGCTGAAAACATAGGCGACCGCCACACCCAGCCCGATCAGGCTGAACATGTTGAGTTGCCACGTTACGAACGAGCGCCAGCCGCGTTCCAGAAACGGCCATCCCGCCCATAGCACAACGGGCGTGGCAAGCAACGCCTGGGCACACTGCGCCCAGGTGACCGACATCAGATGCGGCCACGCCAGATCGGCACCAAGACGATTGATGAGTGCGCCGAGGTCAAGCGAGGGCAGCATAGCGCCCGTCGTGATCCACAGGAGCGGGATTGACAGCACCAGCGCAACCCAGAACCGGCGTGTCATCGATTCCAGTTCGGGATTGCGCTCCCCGGTAGCCACCGGCATGACGGGCTCGAGCGTCATCCCGCAAATGGGGCAGTTGCCCGGCGCCGGTTGACGCACCTGCGGGTGCATCGGGCAGGTATAAATGACGCCGGGCTTTCTTTCGGGCGCCAGCTGGGAGCGGTCCGATACATGAACATATTTCGCCGGCTCCGCCCGAAAAGCATCGCCGCACTTTGTACTGCAAAAATAGTAGTTTGTCCCTTTGAATTCGATAGAGCGCGCGGAGGCTGAATTGATGCGCATTCCGCAAACAGGGTCGGTGACATCCTCCCTCGCTGCCTCTACGGCGCCTCCGGCAAGCGCTTCCCGGTGGGAGTGATGGACAATATGTTCGTCTGACATGGAAACTCCACTCGAGGGTCGGTGCGCGTGCCCCACTGGCGCCTCAACTGGGTTGCAGGCCGGGGAGTAGCGTGTACTTCTTGCACAGTCTAGCCATGCCTGCCCGAATTCGCGCTTTGCTATGGCGGTAGGCGACAACCCCTAGCGGCGAAATTTCCGCGCGTTGCGCAGTCCGGTGCGATCGGGCAACCGGGCATGCTTCAGCATTGTCCACCTCAATTACCCCTTCAGCTTGACCCACATCAAGCCGGTGATGGCCGGACCCACTAGCCTGTAGTCGTATTGCTGGAATCTGTGACGCGCAGGCGTAATGCGTTGGGGAATCTGCAAATCAAATGAACGATGTCCTTGACGACTTATCGCGGCGCCGTGCGCCTGTGGGAAGACGCGCTCTTCACGCCGATGTGCAAGCGCGGAGGAATCCTATGAACTCTGTGACGCATTCGAGTCTCCCCAATGAGGGAAGCAATGGACTGGGATCCTCGGAGTTGCCGCGGCTCGCCCACATCATGCGCGCCTTCATCGAAACTGGTTGGGCGCATTACGTGCAGCGGCTGCACCTTTGGCGGAACGTGTCCGGCGTTGCTTCGCAGGCGCAGCACACCAGCGATGATGATGCGAAGCGATTTCGGGAAACGCTCGAACGGCTCGGACCTGCATTCGTCAAGTTCGGTCAGCTACTGAGTCTGCGGCGCGACATGCTCCCGGAGATTTACATCGAGGAGTTACAGAAACTTCAGGATGACGTCGCGCCTTTTTCCGGTGCGCAAGCACGTGCCATTGTCGAGCGCGAGCTGGGTCGGCCGGTTCACGAACTATTTTCCGAATTTGACGAGGCGCCTCTTGCGGCTGCGTCGATCGGTCAGGTTCACGCGGCCCGCCTTTTCGACGGCACCAGCGTCGTCGTCAAGGTGCAGCGCCCGGGTATCGAGCCGATTATTCAGGCTGATCTGAACGTCCTGCGCTTTCTGGCACGGCGGCTGGAGCGATATGTGCCCGAGAGCCGCCGGTTCGGTCCGCTGGATCTCGTCGAGGAGTTCGCCCAGATCATCACGGAGGAGCTCGACTATCGCACCGAAGGACGCAATGGCGACCGTCTGCGAGAGGATTTACAGGACGATCCCTGCTTGTTTGTGCCCCGCATCTACTGGGACTTCACCACTTCGCATGTGCTGACGATGGAGCGAAGCCGGGGGCACAAGATGGCCGAGCAGACAGACGCTGACCCGGCTGATCGGAAACGGCTTGCCGCAAATCTGATGGCGTCGTTCCTGAAGCAGGTGTTCGAGCACGGTTTCTTCCATGGCGATCCACACCCCGGTAACGTGTTTGTCCGTGCCGATGGCCGATTGTGCTTCCATGATTTCGGCATCATGGGACAGCTGTCTGCGCACGATCAGGAGTCGCTTGCACAACTCATCCTGGCCGTCAGTTCCGCAGACGTTCCGTGGATGGTGGATGCCTACTTCGACATGGGCGTTGCTGCCACGGAGGTCAATCGGGAAGCCTTTACCCGCGATGTTTACGGTGCGCTCGGCGCGTACTATGAGGCGGCAGGGAAAGGGTATTCGTTCGGCGAAATCGTGCGCCAGTTCGCGCAACTCAGTCAGCGGCATCAGATTCGCCTGCCACGGCAGTTTCTGCTGGTTTCGAAAGCGTTCATGCTGGTCGAATCACAGGCCATTACACTCGATGCGAGCTTCAATGCGATCACGGCATTGCAGGAATACGCTCCGCATCTGATTAGTCGCGGGATGCTGCAGGGACTCACTCCGCTTTCGAACCTCAGTAGAGCATTCCGGGCACTGCATTCAATACATCATGCGATTGGCCGCTTTCCCGACATATTGAACCGGGCGGTCGACGTCCTCGGCAGCGGCACAGCGACCGTACACGTTCAACATGAGCAGTTGCAAGGCTTGGAGAAGCATCTTGACCGCGCCAGCAACCGGTTAAGCCTGAGTCTGATCATTGCGAGCATTGTCGTCGGATCGTCGGTTGTCATGGCCTTTCACGGTGGCCCCCACTACGCTGGCATTCCCATCCTGGGTCTCGTCGGGTTTGTCGTCGCGGCCGTCATGGGTCTGGCGTGGGCAATCGCCATCTTGCGGTCCGGAAAATTCTAGCTTCGGGCAGCGTGGAATCCGGGATCATGCGCAATCGTTGATCCAGCGCGCAATCTCCGGCCATAGATCGCTTAAGGTGCGGACACCCATGAACAGGCCGATGTGACCTCCCGAAGGATACCTAATGTCCCGAAGATTCAGGCGGCGCCCCAGTCCAGGAAAGGTACCCTTCGCGAGCCGGTTCTCCTTGAATAGCTGCTCAATGGCCTGGAGGTCCCAACGTCCGGGCAGGTCGATCGGATTGTCATACCAGCGTTCGAAGGCGTCCTCCTTTTTGAGGTACAGCCGCCGCAGCGGCCATTTGAGTTACGACCTACTCCACCTGTTTTCTGCCTTTCACGCGTGGCGCGCCGGACAGTGCGCTCTTTGCGAACGGAGCGATGCCCGCTTTGCCCTGACTTCTGAACCTCGTCGGCGCAAGAAGGCGTGGAACGCGCACGCTTGCGAGAAGGCCAACGAGAACGATCATGGCCGTCAGCGTGAAAGACGCGTTGGGTATGAAGGCAACGCTGAACAGGACCCCGCCGCTCGCTGAGCCGACCGACTGACCCAGACTTGCAGCGGCAGTCTGCCAGCCCAGCGCGGCACCTTGCCTTTCGCCGGCGCCGAGCGAGATCCAGTAAGTGGCGATGGGGGAAATGATCCCGGCGCTGCCCGCAACAAGCGCGACGGCGACTGCCATGGCAAGGCCGTTGGTGGCAAAGGGCACGGCCGCCAAACTTGCGGCAAGGATGGCAAGCGCAGGCGTGGGGAACCAGCGGGTGGCCTCAGGCTTGACGAGCGGGGAAAATACAAGCGATTGGACAGTCAACATGATGAGACTGCACTCGGTAAACATGAGCCCGATCGAGGCGGTACTCATGCCGAGAATTTGCGTGCCGCGCAATGACAGGCCAACTTCGAACGCCCCGACTGCAGCGGCTGTCACGAACGAGATGACGAGGAGCCGCAGTAACGTGGCGTGGCCGTCCGGGGAGCCGTCCGATACGTGCGGATCGCCCGCGCGCCCGTTTGCGCTCGGCACAAACGCCCAGACCGCCAGCGCGACAGCGAACGCGAGGCCAGAAGTCACAAGGAACGGGGGCCAGTAAGCGCCGGTTTCACCTACGCGCGGCAAGAAATTGCGCGCGACGTGCATCGTCAGGCTACCCAGCATCGGACCGACCAGGAATCCCGTCGCGCCGGCGATGTTGAGCAGCGCGAAGCGGTGAGCGCGCCATTCCTTCGACGGAGCGTGATCGCCAACAAGCGCGAAGACCGCCGGTGTGATCGACGACGCAAACAGGCCGCCGAGCGCGCGTTCAAGGTAGAGCAACGGAAGACTGCTGACGAGGGCAAAGAGCGCGAGCGTGGCGGCGAACCCCACCAGCCCCAGCAAGATCGCAGGACGGCGCCCGCACCGGTCTGCAAACCGCCCCCAAAGCGGCGCAAACAGGAAGAGAGCCAGTGCGTAAGTTCCGGTCAGCAAGCCGGTGTGCCTGGACAACGCAGCGGGATCTGCCGTTGGAACGATCCGTTCAAGCATGCGGGGCAGAATTGGCAACAGAAAGCCGTACCCGACGGCGATGGCGAACATAGCCAGCAGCAACGGACAAAACCGGCGCCACGGCAGCGGCCGAGTGACAGCTTGCGTACTCATGCTGCGCCCCCAGCCCGACATCCGATCGGAATACTCTGGATTTCGCGTAAATGTGCAATTCCGATGAATCGCGTGTGATTAATGGCTTGAGCGAAAAACGCCATCAGGACCGACTGTCCAGACGTCGCTGGCGCGGCGAACCGCGGGCTCAATCGGAAAGGGGACAATGCGTCGCCCGTTCGCGGGCGCGCTATTACGTCGTGCACTCTCCTCTTGACTGCATCGACCACGCTCACCATGTACCCTCTCCCGTCACGTGGTCAGTTGGGTGGACGCTGATGCTTCGCCGAACACGCGCCGCGGCTCACAGTCCACGGGTCAAACATGGCTCGCTCCGCGCCCTCGGCTCCTGCTCAGTTGCTTGCCGCGACGACTGTTGCTGCCGTCACGTCGCGAAGTCCGCTCGCGGTCGCGCCATCGCCGGTGAGTCGCCTTGCGACTGCTTGCAAGTCCTCTCCAGACATCGTTTCCTTGGTGAGCAGATCGCCCGCAGCCTGGGTGAGCAGCGCCCTGTTTGTCGTCAGAATGGATGACGCCTTCCTGAATGCCGCCTCAATCAGATCGCGCACGGCAGTATCGATGGCGGTTGCTGTCTGCTCGCCGTATTGCCTCGGGCGCCAATCGGTGCCAGCCGGCATGCCCAGCGCAGAGACGCTTTCCGGTTCATAGGCGACCTGGCCGAGTTTCGGGTCCATGCCAAAGCGCACAACCATGCTGCGGGCAATGTCGCTGGCCTTGGCGAGATCATCGGCCGCGCCTGTGGACACTTCGTCGAAGACGAGGCTTTCCGCCGCGCGCCCGCCAAGCAGGACTGCCATTCGGTTCATTAGTTCGCCACGGTCCATCAGGAAGCGATCCTCGATCGGTCGCTGGATTGTGTAGCCAAGGGCGGCAATACCGCGGGGAATGATTGATATTTTCTGTACAGGGTCGACGCCAGGCAGCGCCATCGCCACCAGCGCATGTCCCATCTCATGGTGGGCCACGACTTCACGCTCATGCGGATTGAGCAGACGGTTGCGCTTCTCGAGCCCGGCCACGATTCGTTCGATGGCCTGCGTGAAGTCGTCCAGGGTGACGTCCTCTGCATTGCGGCGCGTCGCAAGCAACGCCGCCTCATTGACGAGGTTGGCCAGATCGGCGCCGGAGAAGCCGGGGGTGAGCGCGGCAATGTCTACGACGGGGACGCCAGAGGCCAGCCTGATTTTCTTCAGGTGGACTGCGAGGATTTCACAGCGTCCCTTCTTGTCCGGGCGGTCGACCAGGACCTGCCGATCGAAGCGTCCCGCGCGCAGCAGCGCCGGATCGAGAATCTCAGGGCGGTTGGTCGCCGCGAGCAGAACCACACCAATGGACGTATCAAACCCGTCCAGTTCACTCAGCAGCTGGTTCAGAGTTTGTTCCTTTTCATCATGACCGCCGCCACCGGGCAGAGCGCTGCCACGCGCACGGCCGAGTGAGTCGAGCTCGTCGATGAACACGATGGCCGGTGCATGCTGGCGTGCTTGCTCAAAAAGATCGCGCACGCGCGCGGCACCAACACCAACGAACATCTCGACAAACTCCGAGCCCGAGATCGAAAAAAAAGCCACACCCGCCTCACCGGCGACGGCGCGGGCCAACAGCGTCTTGCCGGTACCGGGCGGCCCGACCAGCAGCACGCCTTTCGGCACGTGGGCGCCGAGTCTGCCGTAACTGCGTGGATCCTTCAGGAAGGACACTACCTCCTTCAGTTCATCCTTGGCTTCATCGACGCCCGCCACATCAGCAAACGTGACCTTGGTGTCCTTCTCGACGTAGATCTTCGCCTTGCTCTTGCCGATCGCCATCATGCCGCCCGCTCCGCCCCCCATGGCCATCGGACGGATCAGGAACATCCAGACCAGGGCAAACCCGATGGCCGGCATCAGCCAGCCCAGGATTGTCGGAAGCAAGCCCGGCGCGGGTTCACCGGAAAACGCCAGATTGGCCTTGGCGAGCTCCTGCGCAAGCCCCGGTTCGACCCGAAGCGTCGAAAAATGCTGCGGCTTGCCAGCCTCCACGTCCTTGGCCGTCACGTCCTTATAAGTGCCAGTAATCTGACTTGGCCCGATGACGAGGTCCGTCACTTTGCCCTGGCTCACCAGCTGTTGAAATTCGCTGTACGGGATCGTCTTGATGTGATCGGGTTTGGCGAAAAAGCTTTGGATCATCATCACTGCCAGAAACGCGGCGACGATATAGAGGACGTTGATTTGATGCTCCCGTTTTATTTCCATGACGCGCCTCGATCAGCTTGGTCCGGCCGGGCCGTGCGTCGAGCCGCCGCGGCGAGCGCCGAGCCGCGGAATAAATGCCGGCACGTCGTCCATGTATTGGCGATACACCGGCCCGAACTCGGTCATCGACTCTCGTTCCTCGGCGCGCGCCAGTCGCACGTACATGAAGACGAGAACGGGGAACATCACTAAGGTCAGCAAGGTCGGCCATTGCAGCAGAAAACCGAACATGATCAGCACGAAGCCGTCATATTGCGGATGACGCACGTACGCATAGACGCCCGTCGTCGCGAGCGTGTGGCGACGCTGTGCGGCGTAAAGGACCTGCCAGCCCGCCGAAATAGCCCAGAAACCGCCGCCGATGAAGACGAAGCTCAGCAGATGGAACGGACCGAAATGCGGGTTCGCTTTCCAGCCGAACATCATCTCCAACAAGTGCCCGGCGTCGTGTGAAAGCCAGTTCACCTGAGGGTAATGGCTCTGTAGCCAGCCCGAGAACAGATAGATCGTCAGCGGAAAGCCATACATTTCCGTGAACAGCGCGATGAGGAAGGCGCTGAACGCGCCGAACGAGCGCCAGTCCCGCTTCGTCTTCGGCTTGAAGAAGGTGAACGCAAAGAGAATGAAGATCGCCGAGTTGATGACGGCCAGCAACCATAAACCGTAAGCGGGGGGATTGTCATGCATGGCGGGCTCCTGGCGAATGCTGGCGATCAGTGCTGGTGAGGGGGCGTGATCTCGCGACGATCCGGTGCACTGTCGCTCGCGTTGTCGCTATCGTCATGCCCGCCGTGACCGTGGTGCATAAAGAGATGCATCAGCGGGCAAGCGAGGACAAACAGGAAGGGCCACCAACCGAACAGGTGCGCCCGGTGCTCCGTCACCAGATAGAATCCGCCGATGGCCAGAAACGCAATCAGCACAAGGTTGGCACGCGAGACGAAGAAACCGCCCGGTTTGCGCTCGTGATTCCCGTGTTCCATTTCGACCTCCGTAGTCGCAGGGCACCGAATATAGTGAACACAGACTATGCCCCGGCGAAAAAACGCCCTTGATTTAGATCAATCGCTATGGTGCGCCTGGCTTCCTCCAGCGGAAGGAGCGCCCGCGCTGCCCGGCCGCGAAGCTCGCTGCGCAGACATGGAGATTCGGCATCGGCAATGCGCACTCAGTGGGTCGAATGGCATCGCCGTGTGTTGAGGCCGGAACAAACAAGCGCTGCGCCCCATACTGCCGTCAGCGCCAGTAGGACGAACCGGAAATGTGAGCCGATCGCCAGATTCGCGACAGACATCAGCCCGGTTGTCAGGCCGCCGGCCAGCGCAGCCACCAGTACAGCGTAAGGCTTACGCTCCGCGAAGGCGCCCAGTGCCAGATGCACGAGCAGCACGCCGGTGCCGCCGATGTAGCCACCCAGGACAGTGAGGACCCATCCAAGCCAGCGCGCGAGTCTGGGCGCTGCGATCCGTAGTTGTTCGCTGGACACCGCCATGTAGTGCAGGTCTTCCGGCAGCAGGGGCGGTCGGACGAATATGAAATAGAGGCCGATCAGAATCATCGCCACGCCGACGGCAGCGAGAAGCCAGGCGTGTAGAGGCGGAAATATTCCGGGGCGTTTCCGGGTTGCGGCAACTGACATCGGCCTGCCTCCTGACGAGCTGCCCATGCGGTCGAACACGGTGCTCCGCAAGCCGGGCAGCTCTGATCACAGTATTGCAGGGGTGTCCGGCAATTCGTTTGTGGTGGTCCGATGCGCAGGAAAGTGCCGCTTCAGGAGCTGGGCAGTCGCCTGGATCCCGCTGATCGCCCCGTCGCGGTACGCGCCCTGCCGAAAAGCCTCTTCCATCGTGTGGCAAATCGCCTGCCACTCCTGCGAACCGACCTTCGCGTGCACGCCGCGATCGGCGACGATCTCAACGCCGCGATCTGCCAGCAAGACGTAAATCAGCACACCGTTGTTGTGCTCGGTATCCCAGACCCGCAATTGCGAGAACACTTCAACAGCTCGGTCTCTCGCCGATTGCCCATTGAAGAGCGCCGTGCTGTGGAGCGCGCCTTCGATTGCGAAACAGGCTTCCCCCACATGTTCCGCATCGCACGCCTTGATTGCCTTTTCGATCGCGCTCAAGGTGTCACGCGGAAACGCCCTGTTGACCCGTCGATGTGTGGTTAGCAGGTGTCTTACGATTCTTTTGATATCCATTTCACCACCTGCCTGATGCGCCACCGCCGCCAAAGCCGCCGCCGCCGCCGCCGAATCCGCCGCCCCGTCCGCCCCGTCCAAATCCGCCGCCGTGACGCCCGATACCGTAGGTGCCAACGTAGCCACCCATCCCCCCGCTGGTTAGCGTGAACAGGAAGGCGATCGCGCCTGCCACGATCGTTGCTGCGAGCCCGGCCGCCAACAACCAGGCAATCACGGCCACGACGCCGCCGGCCACGGCCGCTCCAGGCAATCTCCCGAACATGGCGCGCAGGGTACTGCCAAACACGATCGCCAGCATGAAAATGACTGGCGCAAACCGCCAGACGTTGGGGGTGCCTTCCCCTTTCCGAGACTGCGCGGGCGGCAACGACTCCCCGTCCGCCACCCGGATCATCTGATCGATTCCTGCCGTAATGCCACCGGAGAAGTCGCCTTCCCGGAATCGCGGGACGATGATCTCGCTGATGATCCGGTTGCTGATCGCGTCATTGAGCACGCCCTCCAGGCCGTAACCGACCTCGATGCGCAGCGTGCGGTCATTTTTCGCGACGATGAGCAACGCCCCATCGTCCACCTTCTTGCGTCCCAGCTTCCATTGATCAACCACGCGCAGCGAGTATTGCTCGATGGTCTCCGGCTCCGTGGTGGGAACGATCAGAACGGCGATCTGGGTGCCCTTTCTGCTCTCGAACGCCTGCAGCGTCTGCTCGATCTCACTTACCTGGTCACTTGTGAGCGTGCCGGTCTGGTCCGTGACGCGGGCCGTCAGAGGCGGCACAGCGACCTGCGCCATGGCACCCGAGGAGCCGCACAGCGCAACGCCGATGACCAGCGCCAGAAGAACTTTAAGCGCATTCAATTGGTGGCTCCCGCTGCTGCTGGTCGGGCTTTCCCGGGTGTCGCCCCGAAATCGACGAGCGGGGGTTTGGCGATTTCCGCCTCATTGGCGACAGAAAAATTGGGTTTATCCTTGTAGCCGAAGGCCATCGCCGTCAGGTTGGACGGAAACGAGCGGATGGTGACGTTGTAGGCCTGGACCGCCTGGATATACCGGTTACGGGCAACGGTGATCCGGTTCTCTGTGCCCTCCAGTTGTGCCTGCAGGTCCCGGAAGTTTGCATCCGACTTCAGTTGCGGATAGTTTTCGGAGACAACCAGCAGTCTCGAAAGCGAAGCGGTCAGTTGCCCCTGGGCTGCCTGGAATTTCGCAAATTCTTCAGGATTATTGAGCAACTCAGACGTTGCCTGAATCGAGCCGACGCGCGCTCGCGCTTCGGTCACCTGGATGAACACATCCCGCTCCTGAGCGGCGTAGCCTTTGACAGTATTCACCAGGTTCGGCACCAGGTCTGCACGACGCTGATACTGATTAACGACCTCGGACCAGCTCGCCTTGATCTGTTCATCCTGAGTTTGCAAGGTGTTGTAACCGCAACCCTCCAGGCTTATCGTGAGGAGCGCTGCCAGAACCAGCCATAACTTGCGCATTCTGTATCTCCAGTGTTTTGTCGGCAGTCCGAGGGTTGGACAGCAGCCAATCAGTCTCAACATCCAACGGTTCCAAGCCCCTGACGTATGGCGCGCCGTCGAGTAAAGACGCTCTATCAATGCTTGCACCACCTATCGTGCGTGCGCTACTGCCTGCGCAAGTTGACCTGGGTCAATGAAATCTCCGTTCCGCCCACACACAGGGGCGACAGGACTTCTGAAATGACTTGACGCGACGGATCGGGTCGCGGTTCGCTCCGACCAATGAATACACGTTGAGTCGTCGTGAAGGTGGTGCGGCCGACCGCTTGATCTGGATCAAGCGGTAAGCCCGACGTGTGACTACCCTTGTAGCGTGTATGCGGCGGTTTGCGCAGGACCCGATAGGTCGCGCCATCGCAGTGGGACGAAGTCATGGGCATGAAACCATACTGGAAAACCGGCGTCGTTCTCGCGTTAACCCTGGCGGTCGGTTACACGGTTTGCGCAGTCCTCTACGCTGCGTGGCCAAGCCTTGGCATCGATTTGCTGAACGCAATGTTTCATGGACTTGATTTTCACCAGCTCGACACCGGTGAACCGTTTACGCTCCGGATGTTCGTGTATCCATTCGTGGTCTTTGTCGTGTGGGGCTTCGCGGTCGGGACATTGTTTGCGTGGATTTATAACCTCCTCTACTCGGAGCTGTGAAGAAGCGTCGCATGGAAGCCGCCCGCATCAGGACAGGCAGATGCGCGTCCCGTAGCATGGCTTTCTGCCCGCTTATCGGGTCGCCGATGCGTGTCAATGAATCCATGGACCAGTTCATGGAGACGAGTTGTGACCTAAGTGGAGAAGCATGATGCAATGGTTATCGAACAACTGGATCTGGGTACTACTGGCAGTCGGCGTTTTCCTGATGATGCGGCGCGGCGGGATGGCTTGCGGCATGGGAGGACATCGTCACACGTCGCGCGAACAACCCGCGACTGACGACCGATCGCCGCACGATCCGGTCAGCGGTCAGTCCGTAGATGGAGCACATGCGCTGACCTCCATATTTGATGGACAAACGTACTACTTCGAGTCGGAGCAGTCACGTGTCGAGTTCAACAAGGATCCACAGCGGTTTGCGCGTGGCGGCACTCATCGGCATCACGGCGGCTGTTAAGCCGCGGATCTCAATCGCCCCCCGCGAGCGTGGTGTGCTCCCGCTACCGACTGATGGGCAGGTGTCCGCATGAGCAGGAAGCAAGCACGCAAATCGCACGCACCCGAACCGGCAGGTCTCACCAGTTCCAGCGGAAACAGTCCGCCGCCCGCAACGACATTGATTTCGCACGACGGGTATGAGACAGAGCTGCGCCGCCTGCAGGTCGAACTGGTGAAACTGCAGCGTCACTTCATCGGCTGCCACGACAAAATCCTGGTGCTCCTTGAGGGACGTGACGCGGCGGGAAAGGATGGGGCCATCAAACGCATCGTCGAGCACCTGAGCCCGCGCGAAACCCGCGTCGTCGCGCTTGGGCGTCCATCCGACCGCGACCTCCGTGCGTGGTACTTCCAGCGCTACGTTCCGCATCTACCGGTCGCCGAGGAACTCGTTCTCTTCAACCGCAGCTGGTACAACCGTGCAGGCGTCGAGCCGGTCATGGGTTTCTGCACGCCGGAAGAGCACGAGGCTTTCATGCAGGCAGTGCCACGGTTCGAAGCCTTGCTGGTCGACTCCGGGATCAGATTGCTGAAGTACTACCTCGACATCACCCGGAGCGAACAGTCGAAGCGCCTGAAAGCGCGCAAACACGACCCACTCAAGCAGTGGAAGGTCAGCCCGATTGACGAGGTCGCGGTCAAGCACTGGAAGGACTACTCGAAGGCTCGCGACGCCATGTTGTTGCGAACTCACACCGCAGTCGCGCCGTGGCGCATCGTTCATGCAGACGACAAGCATCTGGCACGGTTGAACCTGATTCGGGACATGCTGTCTCGGCTCGACTACTGTGACAAGGACGAGAAGCTGGCACAGCCCGATCCTGCCGTCATCTTCGAGTTCGAACCTGCACGCATTGCCGAAGGTCGGCTGGCGAAGTAGGGAGCGGTTCGCGAGCCCTCGCGAGCCGCTTACGATCTCTCGGCACTTAGTTTTAGAAGGGCACCCCTATCCAGCGCATCGAGCCAGTCCTTCATGTCGTCGTCGGCCGCGTCCGCATATCCCGCAGGCCAGCCCTTCAGGTTGGCGCGAATGTCGCAATCGAAGTCGCCGCGCTCTGGCTCGCCGACGACGCGGTCGACCGCCTGATTCTTCGGGTCTCCCTGAATGAGTCCGAGCAGTTCGCCGCGATAGTGGCGACGCAGCCGGTAGAAGGTCGACGGCGCATCAGCCATGTGAGCCGACTGCGCAGCGCCACCTGCACGATGCCACGCGTGCCGAGATCCTCGAACACGCGTGCGGTGTAGCCCTCGGCGGTCGAGGACAGGCGGACCTGGAACGACCGTCCGGCCGCTTTGTAAGTGATCGTGTTTATATGCATGCTGTCGTCGCCGTGGGTTTGTTGTACATCATGCCGGATCGCCGGCATCAATATTTTCTGGATTGCCCATCCAGTCTGGTCGGATCTCGCCCAGCTTGCCGGTGCCCGCATACGGCAGAAGTTATAACGTCGCAAGTCAGAACAGGGAGCGACTCTGGAGATTGCACGCCTCACGCCAAAGCTTCTCCGCGAGATCGTGCCGCGCGAGCAGACACAGCCAGTACATGGTTGAATCCTTGCTGTTGCGCACCGGGTACATCGTGTCGCACACGCGCAAGCCTGTTTTGCTCACTAGGCAGTGTTCACATTTACGACCGGCCCAAACGCGCAGGCTAGCGATGCAAACACGAGATAGCTCTCGGCAAGCTTGTCATATCGAGTGGAGACGCGGCGAAAATGCTTGATGCGATTGAAAAACCGTTCGACCAGGTTGCGTGTACGGTACAGCGCACGGTTGTAGCGTCGCTTTGTCT
>Ga0255336_100786_pt1 | contig 35782 bp, 29 predicted proteins | sample MeOH1_35cm_T3_17_FD_189102 | JGI IMG/M metagenome (GOLD analysis project Ga0255336, IMG submission 189102) | Sandy soil microbial communities from University of British Columbia, Vancouver, Canada - MeOH1_35cm_T3_179 | ecosystem: Engineered > Artificial ecosystem > Sand microcosm > Unclassified ...
CCGTCTCGACGGTCTCGCCGTCGGCAAGACGCATCAGGTAGCGCTCCGTGCCATCGACCGACCGGGCAGCCTGAACGATCTCGGGCATCCCTACCGTGTATCCGGCCCCGCTCAGCTCGTCCCGAAGGGGCGAAGGAAGGGTCGTAAGCTCTTCGATTGAGCTAACTCTCTGACGATACAAGGCTTCCGCAACCTGAACAGCCCTATACCCCTTCTGTCCAAGGCCTTCCATCAGGGACTTCAACTCCCCCGGAAGCAGGCCAAAGAGGGGCTTGGCCTGCGATGGACTCCCGAGATCTAATGCTTTTATTTTGTTAGACATAGACGACTAAAATTCACCTAAAACCCTTACCTTCTATAGTTTACGCCCATTCCCCTGCCTGTGAAACAATAGACACATGGCAGCAACCACCCTGATCGAAGATCTTCGCATCACCCCCCGTCTCTCCCGCAGCATCCGCAAGACAATTCTTTCGAATGGCCTCACCGTACTGACAGAGAGCATGCCCCACCTTCGCAGCGTTGCGATGGGCGTCTGGGTCGGCTCCGGCTCCCGTGATGAAGCCCCGGAGATCAACGGCATCTCCCACTTCGTCGAACACATGGTCTTCAAGGGCACCACCAGCCGTTCAGCTCGTCAGATCGCCCGCGAGGTCGACACCATCGGCGGCAATCTCGACGCTTTCACTGGCAAAGAAACCGTCTGCTTCAACATCAAGGTCCTCGACGAGCACATCGCACCCGCTCTCGATGTCCTGTCCGACCTCGTCCTGCACCCGACCTTCACCCCTGAGGACCTCGACCGCGAGAAGGGCGTCATCCTCGAAGAGATCAAGATCGACGAGGACAACCCGGACTATCTCGTCAACGAGATGTTCACCCAGAACTTCTGGAGAGGTGACGCCCTCGGCCGTCCCATCCTCGGAACCAAGAAGACCGTCTCCAGCTTCGACCAGGACACGATCTTCAGCTTCTATCGCGACCGCTTCACCCCTCGCAACATGGTCTTTTCGGCTGCGGGGAATCTGGAGCACGAGAGCTTCGTCGCCGAAGTCGAGAGCAAATTCGGATCGCTGGCCCCCAGCCCGAGCCACTCCTTCCCGCGCCGCGAAGCCCCGGCCTCGAACCCGCACATCACCCTGAAGCGCAAGAAGTCGCTCGAGCAGGTCCAGCTCTGCCTCGGCGTCCCCGCACCTGCGGTAAGCCACCCCGACCGCTACGGAATCTACCTGCTCAACAGCATCCTGGGCGGCGGCATGAGCTCGCGTCTCTTCCAGACCATCCGCGAGGACCGCGGCCTGGCCTATTCGATCTTCTCGGAGATGAGCCCCTTCCGCGACACCGGATCGCTCGCGATCTACGCCGGAGTCGCAGTCGATAAGACGATGCAGACTATTGAGCTCACTATGCGCGAGTTGAGCCGTCTCAAGCAGGAGACGGTAAGCGTCTCCGAACTCAGCCGCGCTAAGGATCAATTGAAGAGCAACATGGTAATGGGACTCGAGAGCGGTTCCAGCCGCATGGCGAATCTGGCTCGCCAGCAGATGTACTTCGGACGCTTCTTCGGTGTTGAAGAGATCACCCGCGAGATCGAGGCGGTCACCCCTGAAGACATCCAGCGGTTGGCCAACGAGCTCTTCCGTCCCGATACGATGGCTCTTGCCCTCCTTGGTAACCTTGGTGAAATGACGGTCGAGCGCGGAGACCTCGTCTGCTGATAAAGTTTGTGTTGTCAGGACATACGACGAGATTCGAGGCATGAGGAACACGATGAACGCACTGGACCGGCTACGCTCTGAGCAGAGTCACAAGGAATCCCCCCGGAATGAGGAACAGGGTTTTACCCTGATTGAGCTTTTGATCGTCATGTCTGTCATGCTCATTCTCATGACACTGGCGGTTCCGCAGATGTTGAAGCTGACCAAGCAGGCCCACGAAACCTCAGCGATCCAGTCTGTTCGAACCATCGTGCAGGCACAGCTTCAGTACAACTCCATGTACCCGGGCAATGGGTTTTCCTGTTCGCTGGCGCAGCTCGGTGGAGACCCGAAGTCGGGAGCACCGTCCGCTCAGGCAGCACAGCTGATCGACGTCGGTCTGGCGACCGGCAACAAGGCCGGCTATACCTTCACCATCACGAACTGCAACAAGGTGACGGTGAACAATCAGGATATGTACACCTCCTACGAGGTGACCGCTGTCCCGAACTCTGTCGGCAAATCGGGTGACCGCGGCTTCTGCGCGGATGAGAACAACCGCATCACCTTCGACCCCGCAGGTGGAACCAACTGCACCCAACCCATTCAGTAATGCTGCGACGGCTTCTTCTGCTGGCGATCATGGTCGCTGCGCCTGGTCTCGTACAGGCGCAGGACTCTGATGCGCTGATCCAACGCGTCGACGACCACTACAACCGCCTCTCCTCCCTGAAGGCGCGTTACAGCGAGCACTACGCCGGAATGGGTCTGGACCGCACCGAGACTGGCACTCTGCTGCTGAAGAAGCCCGGTCGCATGCGTTGGAGCTACGATCAGCCCGAGGGCAAACTATTTGTTCTCGACGGCAAATTTGCGTGGTTCTACACACCGGGTGACGCGCAGGTGCAGCGCATCCCCGCAAAACAGCTCGATGATCTCCGTAGTCCGTTGCGTTTTCTTCTGGGACGTACCCAACTGAAGAAGGAGCTGGGCAATCTGACCATCGTCGGAGACTCCCACGGCATTCATATCGCAGGCGTGCCGCGAGGAATGGAACAACGCATCCGCCGCCTCACGCTCGACGTCACGCAGGCGGGAGCGATCCAGCACATGAAGCTCGAAGAGATCGACGGGGCAATAACGGAGTTTACCTTTACGGAAGTCGTAGAGAACGTCCCCACCCGAGAGGCCGTCTTTACCGCTCCCGAAGGCATTACGGTCGTCGACTCCCTGCCCCCCGTCTAACGCAGAACTCCACCCCATCGTCATTCTGACCCTGGAAAGGGAAGAATCCCTGTAGCCTCCACGTCGCCTCGAACTCTATGAGCTTGAACTCTTAAAATCCAGAGGCCGTTTCATCTGTCTGTCACGAAGAACCTAGACCATCAACGAATGCGCACCCTTCAACGCATCAAAAGAGTAGACTTTTAACGACCGACGATATCAAAAACCGCGTGTGACCAACGGCCGCGCAGAAATGTAGATATTCGAATGCAGACACTCAGCACGCATACCCTTTCGACCGAAGAGTTCTTCGCCTCCGTCCACACTCTTACACCGAAGATCGCAGTCTTCGACTGTGACGGAACCTTATGGTCGGGCGATGCCGGCTCCTCGTTCATGAAGTGGTCCATCGAGACCGGTCTGGTCTCGCGCGAGGCAGCCGACTGGATCGACGCCCGCTACCGCGCCTATCACCGCAATGAGGTCTCCGAGATCGCCATCTGCGGCGAGATGGTTCAGCTCTACCAGGGTCTTCGCGAAGATGAACTGCGCCGCGCCGCCCGTGAGTTCTTCAGTACCCGCATCGAGAAGAACATCTTCCCTGAGATGCTCAGGCTGATCAACTCTCTCCGCGAGAACGGAGTCGATATCTGGGCCGTAAGCTCGACGAACGACTGGGTCATCGAAGAGGGTGTGCGCCGGTTCGGCATCCCTCCAGAACGTGTTCTGTCCGCACGTGTCGCCGTAAAAAATGGGATCATCACCGACGTTCTGCGCGATGTCCCGACTGACGAGGGTAAAGTAGCCTCTCTGAACCAGGCAGGCGTTACCGGACCGGATGCGGTCTTCGGGAACTCCATCCATGACGCGGCGATGCTCGCCATCGCTCGCCGGGCCTTCCCTGTAAATCCGACTCCAGCTCTGCTGGAACGGAGCGCCCAGGAGAACTGGGCTGTTTACTATCCCGCGTCCGTAACCATCGGCTGAGCATATTCCAAGCCCTTTCAACGGTGAATTGGCGTCTAATAAAGGAAGGTGAAAGAGCCAATTCGCAAACTGAGAGAACCCGTCGATACAGCCGTGCCGCCGAAACCTGTAAGGTTTGTGGTGGCCGCTTTGATCGTGCGTAATACGGACTCAGGGACCGAGGTACTCATCTGCCAGCGTAAGCCAGACCAGCCCATGAGTTTGAAATGGGAGTTTCCCGGAGGCAAGATCGAACCCGGGGAGACAGCCGAAGGTGCATTGGAGCGCGAGCTGAACGAAGAGCTGGGAATTAACGCGACCATCGGCCGCCGCGTCGCCCGCGTACGGCACAAGTACCGAAATGGTGGAACCATCGACCTTCAGTTCTTCGTCGTGCAGGAGTTCACAGGAACGCTCGAGAACCGTATCTTCAACGATATGCGCTGGTCACCGCTCGAGCGGCTGACCGAATTCGACTTCCTGGCCGCGGATCTCGGCCTCATCCGGGATCTCTCCGAAGGAAAGCTTCTCTAACGAAGGCTGGAGATAGTCCACGGCGTCCGTCATTCTGAGCCGAAGGCGAAGAATCCCTGTATTCCCTCCTGTTGCCACTGGTCAACGCTGAAAGGGTCTAGCTCCCACCGTGGAGCCCATTCCACATCAGCACCAGCGACAGAACGATCACGATAACAGTCGTCAGCCACGCAACGACATTGAACCAGCGTGAATTCGTGTATTTCCCCATCAGCTCCTGCCGATTAATCAGCCGAAGCATGAAGATCAGCACCACAGGCAGCAGAACGCCGTTGAGTACCTGCGAACCGATGATTACCCGGACAAGCGGAAAGTTCGGAATCAACACCACTGCGGCGCCAAGCACCAGCAGCAGAGTGTAAAACCAGTAGAAAAATCGGGCGTCTCTAAAGCCTTTATCGAGACCGCTCTCCAGCCCGAGCCCTTCACAGACCGTATAAGCCGTCGAGAGCGGAAGAATACAGGCCGCAAATAGAGAGGCGTTGAAGAGACCTGCCGCAAACAGAATAAAAGCGTACTGTCCCGCAAGCGGCTTCATCGCATCGGCAGCGTCCGAAGCCTCTGTAATATTGCGCATGCCGTGCGTATAGAGCGTGGCCGCACAGGCCACGATGATGAACCAGGCCACCACGTCCGTAAAAATGGACCCGACGATCACGTCCAGGCGCGAATGCTTGTACTGGCGAACCTCGATCCCCTTCTCCACGATCGACGACTGCAGATAGAACTGCATCCACGGCGTAATCGTCGTACCGATAATCCCGATCGTCATGTAGACATAGTTTCGGTCTCGCCAGACATCGCGCCCCGGAATCCTCACCGTCTGGACCAGCGCCTCATGCCAGTTCGGACCGCTGAGCACCCCCGTAAAGATATAGGCGATATAGACAACACTGGCGAAGAGAAAGACCTTCTCCACGCTCTTATAGTCGCCCTTCACCACGAGAAGCCAGACGACAAAGGCACACACCGGCACACTGATGTATTTGCTGATGTGAAACAGCTGCATGCTACCGGCGATTCCGGAGAACTCCGCCATGACATTGCCGAAGTTCACAATCACCAGCAGGATCATGATGAAGAAGGTGATGCGCAGCCCGAACTCCTCGCGGATCAGGTCACTGAGCCCCTTGCCCGTCACGACTCCCATGCGGGCACACATCTCCTGCACCACCATCAGCGCCAGGGTAATCGGGATCATCGTCCACAGCAGCTTGTAGCCGTACTGCGCGCCCGCCTGCGAGTAGGTAAGGATGCCGCCTGAATCGTTATCCACGTTGGCAGTAATAAAGCCCGGCCCCAATACAGCGAAGAGCAGCATCAGCCGGGTTCTCCATTTACGCCACAGTGTCATCCAAGCCCCTTACATCACAGAGAGGACAGTATTCCGGTTGACCCCGCGCAGGGCCAGCCCTGAATTGTGCCATGAACCGGGTGAGTACCCGCCATCTTTAGAGTAACCCGTAAGACCGGTGTGGAAGTTTCAACGACCCTGATTATTCGATCCCCGGCCTATTCGATCCCCAGCCGCCTCCAGATCGCATCCACACGCGACTTCACCGCCGGGTCCATCTCCAGCATCGGCGGCCATGGCCGGTTGAATCCCTCGGCCGGCCACTTGCGCGTGGCGTCGATTCCCATCTTGCTGCCGTAGTTGGGCAGGCGGCTCGCGTGGTCCAGCGAATCGACCGGCCCCAGCGTGAACTGGATATCGCGCTCCGGGTCGATATTATTCGTCGTCCTCAGCACCACCTCGGGGATATCGTGCACGTCGCAGTCCTCATCGACCACGATGATGCACTTGGTAAACATGGCCTGCCCCATCGCCCAGATGCCGTTCATCACCTTGCGCGCATGTCCCGCATATGACTTGCGTATCGAAACAATCATCAGGTTGTGAAACACCCCCTCGGGAGGCAGGTTCACATCGCGGATCTCCGGCAGCGTAAGCTGCATCAACGGAAGGAAGATGCGCTCCACAGCCTTTCCCATCCACGCATCTTCCATGGGAGGCTTGCCCACGATCGTCGCCGCATACACGGGATCGCGGCGATGCGTAATGCAGGTGACATGGAAGACCGGGTAGTCGTCCTGCATCGTGTAGAAGCCCGTGTGGTCGCCGAAGGGCCCCTCCGTGCGCAGTTCGCCCAGCTCCACGTAACCTTCCAGAATGTACTCGGCATTCGCAGGCACATCCAGATCGACCGTCTCGGCCTTGACCAGCTCCACCGGCTTCTGGCGCAGGAATCCCGAGATGATGTACTCCTCGACATCCGGCGGCGCAGGCACAATCGCGCTGAAGGTCGTCGCCGGATCGGTCCCGATGGCCACCGCAACCTCCATACGCTCATTACGAATCTTGCCCAGCGTGACCTGCGGAATCGTGTCCAGTGACTGCGCTGCCGCAGTCCCACCCGCGGTTAGAGCCATCAGATCGACCGCCGCCGTCGAATCGACAGAGGCTGCGCGCAGGCGATCCCGCATATGTTCAGCCGCGACCTTCTGACGCTGCCAGTGCATGCCCGTGGTGCGACCGTCATAGACCTGCATCCGGTACATCCCGACGTTGCGCTTCCCTGTCTTCGGATCCCGTGTAACCACGCAGGGCAGCGTAATGAACGGCCCACCGTCATGGGGCCAGGTCTTGAGCACAGGGATGCGCGTCAGATCGGCATCTTCGCCCCGCAGGATGACCTGCTTACAGGGAGCATCCTTGGCGGCAACCAGCTTCGGGAAGAAAGCCCCAACCTCGGCAAGCTTGGGCAGCATCTTCAGCTTGTCCATAAAGCTGGCGGGAGTCTCCGGCTTCATCAGCGTCCGGATACGGTCTGCGATCGCATCCAGCGACTCGGTCTCCAGCGCAAGCTTCATCCGCCGCTCGCTTCCGAACTGGTTCATCAACACGCGTGCGCCGGGGTATCCCTTGACGTTCTCAAACAGCAGCGCCGGGCCGCCGGCCTTCGAGGTTCCACGCCCAAGCTTCGCGGCACGGTCAGCAATCTCGGCCATCTCGAGGACAGGATCGACCTCGACGGTAATGCGTTTCAGCTCTCCTGCTTTATGCAGCTCGTTGATCCAGTCGCGTAGATCGTTGTAGGCCAATTCCCTCTCCTGCCGCAGCACAACGCGGTCCGTCCTCTATGGTAACGGGTTGCAGGTAGAGGAAAAGCGACGGACGGCCAATTAGAGCTTCACGAAGATCTTCTTCCGCCAGAGAATCCAGTTAGGAATAAAGCACACCAGCACATAGGCAAACGCATAGGCCGCTGAAGTGTTATTCGTCGAGCCGCCGCTGGCGAAGAGATGCCAGTAGACCCAGCCTCCTCCTGAGAGCAGTTTGCCGTTCGGTCCGATGCTGGACGTGTGAATCAGAGAGAGCGTCTTCCCTACGATCGCCGCCATGACATAGGCCACAATCGCGTTCGAACCGAAGACCAGCCACGGCCAGGTCATCCATCTGCCTACCTTGGTCTCGTTGAAGTGCCGTATATCGACAAGCCAGTAGCATACGGCCAGACCAATCAGAGCACAGCCCGCCGCAAACAACACATAAGAGCTCGTCCAAAGCTTCTTGTTGATCGGGAACCATATATTCCAGATCAGCCCCGAACCCATTCCAATCAGCCCGGCGACCAGTAATCCCCAAACGCACTGCATCCGCGTAATCGAAGGCGATTTGCCACCGGCACGGCGAAGCCACAGTGCCGAAACCGCCCCAAGCAGAGTCGTCCCAATCGCAGGAATCGTGCTGAGCAGTCCCTCCGGGTCCCGCGTTACCTCATAAAGCCTTCCGGTATGAATGGTGCGCTGCAGAAATCCCATCACTCCACGATCGATCCATGCGGCAAGATTACGATCCGGATCGAGCAGCGGAATGTCATGCGTCGGAATGCCGAATCCCGGCACCGGAACGAACCGCATCAGCAGCCAGTATCCAACCAGCAGCACCGCAGTTATCGCCAGCAGGTGCTTCGCCTTTTGTGTCACCAGACAGATAAGTCCGGCGGCCAGATAACAGAGCGCAATGCGCGGAAGCACCCCATAGATGCGCAGGTGTGCGAACTGGAAGAACGGAACCAGATTGATGAGCATCGCGACGACAAAGATCGTCACCGCTCGCCGTACCGTATGCATCGCAAGATCGCGTCGGCTCGCTCCACGCTGCAGCCTCGAATGGATCGACAGGATAATCGCAACACCGACAATAAACAGGAAGGTCGGAAAGACCAGGTCGGTCAGCGTGCAGCCATTCCATTCAGCATGCTCAAGCTGCGTGTAGACATGCTTCCCATCCCCTGCATCATTCACCAGGATCATGAACGCTATCGTTATGCCACGCAGGACATCGATGGAAAGAACACGGGAAGAGGGCGCTACGACCGTAGTCGAAGCTGCTACCGGAGGAGAGGCGAGGGTTGCGGAGCTTTCAGCCATGGTGATTCATGATCGCTCACAAAACACCCTTTTGTGGAGATTTTCTTTCGGGAACAAATCCCAGGCCTCGGGGGTCTAACCCTTTACGGACGCATTCCTCGCAGATGCGCCCCTGAATCGAAAGATGGTTCGGAGGTGCCTATGTTTGAGGAAAGCCTGGTCGAGTCTCAGATCACTCCCGTCTCAGCCGCCAAACGATGGACGATGGTGGGCTCCACCACGTTGCAGATTGCATTGGCAGCAGTCCTTGCGGTCCTTCCCTTGTTTCATCCGGAGCGTCTCGCCTTCCACGTAGAAACGCCCCTGATCTTCACGCCTCCTCCGCCTCGCCCGCCCCTGCCCGTAGCTCAGCCTCAGCCCGCCGGACCGCAGACATCCTCCATGCCATCGCTCCCTGTCACGATGCGCCCGCTCATCCACAACTTCGCTCCTACTTCCGGACCGGATACTGACACGCCCGTCATTGCAACAGGAAATAATCTTCTCGGCATGGGAGATGCCATTCCGAACCTGCTGGTCAATGCCGGGAGCCACGGAGCCGCTGTCAGCGTAGCTCCTGCTCATCCTCCAACGAAGACCGTCCGGCTCACCGAGGGCGTCTCCACCGGAATGCTGATCTCTCCCATTCGTCCCGTGTATCCGGCGATTGCGAAAGCAGCAGGTATCTCAGGCACCGTCGTCGTGGAGGCAATCATCTCCAGAACCGGCACCATCGAAAGCCTGCACGTCGTCAGAGGACCAGAGATGCTTCGAGCGGCTGCTCTGGACGCAATCCGCATGGCTCGCTATCAGCCTTTCAAGCTAAATGGAGAGCCGACAGAAGTTCAGACCACCATCACCATAAACTTCAAACTGGGAAGCTAGAAGTTACAGGACTGGCAGAGCCGGCTTCGACTCAATCGGAGCCGGCGCAATCTCCGACGGAAGCACTGCAGACGTGGGGGCATCCACTACGTAATCCATCAACGGATACCCGGCATTCTTCCAGCCTTCGAAGCCTCCGCGCAACGGCCGCACGCGATAAACCCCCATCTTGTGCAGCTGCAGCGCCAGCTTCGCGCTGGTCTCTTCGCTGGGGCAGGTGCAATAAAGCACCACGTCGCGATCGCGCGGAATGATCTCGCTGTGCTGCCGGATCTCATTCGGACCGATACGCAACGCTCCCGGCAGGACCCGAGGGTCCGGGAGATAATCCAGCGGATGACGAAGATCGACGATGAACGGCGGGGTGTTTCCGTGAAGCTTGGCCTGATCGATCATCTCCTTCAGCTGCGCCGGCTCCAGCCTCATCTCACGAACCTGCTGAAGGAACTTCCTCTGCTTCAGAATGCGATAGGCCATGAGACCCATCACCATCAGAACAAAGATCGCGAAGGCAAAGTGCCCCAGCCAGTGGAAGAACCGTACGCTCTTCTGGGCAAGATCCCCGAAGAACCGTCCCGCCAGCAGGAACGTCTCCGCCCATACGATTGAGCCCGCGATATCCCATACGAGGAACCGCGAATAAGGCATTCCGATCTGACCGGCGATAGGGGGAGCGACCGTACTCAGCCCCGGAACGAACTTCGAAAACAGAAGAGTCGAGGGTCCGCGGCGAGTGAAGTATCCCTCTGTCTTGCTCACGCAGGTAGAAGCCTCGAGCGAAAGCCTGCAAAGAAGCTTTAACACGCTGTCGCCATATCTGCGTCCCAGTGCAAACCACATCGAATCCGAAAGCACGCAGGCAGTCAGGACGGCCAGCAGGGCATAGGCGTGATGAATCTCATGGGTCGCCGACAGCGTTCCGGCGGTCAACAGCACAGGAATACTGGGTACAGGAATGCCGAGCTGTTCCACCAGAACCCAGAGGAACAGGATCAGATACGCGTAATGGATAAAGAATGCGAGCGCGATCGGCATGACGTGCGGTCCATCTGTTGTTAGCAGCCTATGCGAATTGGATGCCTAGGTGTGCCTTAAAGATACACAGCCCGGCCGCTCCTGTGGCAACCGGGCTGCGAGTTATTTTTGTTCCGTCATCCACCTCGTCTGGAGGATGCGTTTTACAGGTCTCGGACGTTGGTTACTTGACCGAAACGACGGGTGTCACGGAGTATCCGGGTCTCAACTTGTGATCGCCGTTCTCCTGGTCGAGGTTGGAAAAGTCGATGCGAACCGGAATACGCTGAACGACCTTGACGTAGTTACCCGTGGCATTCTCCGGCGGGAAGAGCGATAGCCGCGATCCGGTCGCTCCGCCAATTTGACGCACAACGCCATGGAACTGTTTGCCGCCCAGGGCATCCACCTTGATAACGACCTTCTGGCCTTCGCGCATGTGCTCGAGCTGGGTCTCCTTGAAGTTTGCAGTGACCCACAGATTCGTCAGCGGAATAATCGTCAGCAGATCCTGACCGACCGAGAGGTTCGCACCGACGTTGACGTTCTTCTTGTTCACGATGCCCGTCGTCGGAGCCGTAATCTTGGTGTAGCTCAGGTTAAGCTTCGCCTGGTCCACTCGCGCCTGCGCCTGCTTGACATCAGCCAATGCCGCATTGGCTCGAGCCTGCTGAACCTTGACCTGGCTGGGACCGTTCTTCGCGGCCTCCATCGCCGTGGAACGGGATTGAATCAGCTTCTGTTGCGTCTGACGAACCGCTTCCTGCTGCGCGATCAAGGAAGCCTCGGCTTCGAGAACATTTGCCCGATTGGCTGCAGCTGCTGCCACCGCAGCGTCGAACTGCTGCTTCGAGATTACGTCCTTCTCTACCAGCGGCTTATACCGCTCCACATCCAGGTCCGTCTTAATCGCGTTGGCCTTGGCCTGATCGACACGGGCACTGGCGGCAGCCACCTGCTTCTGGGCCTGAGCGAGAGCCGCCATTGTCCCCTGCACATCCGAGCTGGTCGTGCTGATGCTGGTGGTCGATGTAATGCTGGTGATCGGAACGTTTACGTTCGCCTGAATCGCCGCAGCCTCGGCATTGGCCAGATTCGCCTGGGCCTGTTCCAACGCCACCTGAAAGTCCTTCGGGTCGATCTCGGCCAGCAGGTCTCCGGTTTTGACCTCCTGGTTATCCTCGACGTAGACCTTGATGACCTGTCCGGCGATGCGGGAACTTACCTGATAAAGGTCGCCATCTACCTGAGCATCGTCCGTATCCTCGGTGAAGGTAGAGTGCCAGTAGAAGAGCGCAGCGCCGATCACCAGCAGTGTCACGACCGCAATCACAACCAGCTTGCGGCGAGACTTCTTCTCTGGAGAGTCCTCTTCGTGCTCCGGCGTATTGTCTCGATTTGCGTCGTACTTCTTCTCTGCTTGCTCTGGCAAGGTTACTTTCCTCCGAGATAATCTTTATACTTCGCCTGCGCCGCGCCCAGGGCGCGCGCCAGTGAAAGCTTCGCAATGTTGTGCTGATAAAGCGCACTGATGTACTGATCGTTGGCCTGCTCGGTCTGCGACTGCGCCTGCGAGACAGGAAGGTTATCCGAAACACCAGCCTTGAACCTCTGCTGTGCCTCGCTGAGAGCCTCATTCGCCAGCTCGACGTTTGAGTGCGTCGCCTCAACCAGCTTCGCGGCCGCCTGAATATCCAGAAGGCTGTCGCGGACATCCTGATTGACCTGCTGGGCCTGATCTCCCAGCCTGGCCTTCGCCTGCTCGTACTGAGAGGCCGCGACCTCATTCTGTCCCTTGGTCTTGGCGATCTGCAGAACCGGAACCGTCACCTGCCCGGTGGCCGTATAGCTCGAGTGCGAGTGACCGGGCGTCTGTCCCAGGTCACCGAAGTCGCCGACAAAGCTGGCTACGGGAAGCTGATAGGCCCACGCCGAAGTCTTCTGCGCGCCGGCGGCCTTCACCTGTTCTCCCGAGGCTGCAAGATCCTTGCGGGTCTTGAGCGCCTGTTCGACACTCATCTGCGGATCGATGTCATTGAACGCCGCATAGGGGACAAGATCCGTCAGGTGATACTCCTGATCCATCGGAAGACCAATCGCCCTCGCCAGAGCCAGCTTATCTTTGGCCAGCTGGTTCTTGGCCGAGATCAGCGTCTGTTCTTCGTTCTGGTAGTCCACCTGCGCCCGCAGAACATCCAGCTTGGGGCTGGTACCGGCATCGTGAGCTGCAACAGCCTGGTCCAGCGAGACCTTCGAGGTCGCAAGCTCCGCCGTCACCGCCTCGACCCGGGCGTTATCGGCGATGCAGAGCAGGTAGGCATTGCCGACCGTCAACACGACGAGATCGCGCGCATCCTCCGCGGTAAGCTTCGCCGCAGCGAAGTTGTGCTTGGCCGCGATGTAGTTCTGCAGAGCAGAGACGTTCAACAGGTTCTGTGTAAGGTACGCCCGAAAATCGACCACCTGAAAGGGTCCGATGATCGGATTGAACCCGGGAAACTTCAGGCCATAGGCTGCGAGGTTGACCTGCTGCACATTAATGCTGGCGGCTCCGGTCACCGTGGGCAGCAGAGCCTGCAGCTCCTCGAGACGCTGGCCGTTCGCATTCCTCTGCGCCGCGCCTTGCAGAATGATGCCGAGGTTATTGCGCAGGCCGCGCTGGATCGCATCGTCGAGCGAAAGATCGATCACTGTCCCCGTCGATTTGCCTTCGACGATACTTCCTTTATAGGAATCCTGCGTGACCTGAGCGCCGTTCTGTCCCGAAACCGTATAGAGCTGCTGTTGCGCTCCGGCCATGGCAGAGCTCTCAGGCCCGCTGCTCGGTCCTGTCTGCGTGGGACGCGGCTGATTGCCTGACGGCTGTGCCGTCGAGCTCTGTGCTAACGACGGCAGGCTAAGCATCGTCAGACCGAGGGCGGCAACAGTTACCCGGAGGGAGCGCGCTATTGCACTGTCGATCGTCCGAAGTTCCACGATCGTCCTTTTGCGTTGAACCATAGCTTCGATGTTACCTGTATCTCCGTGTTTTCCAGCCACACTCTTCTCCGAAGAGAATGGAATACCTGCGCCTGGGTTTCTATATGGTTTCTGATGCATTCCATCGCGCAGGAGGCTCAAAAACTTTTCGCAGGCGACTGAGGGACATAGGGTTTTGCTCAGGCACGGCTAAAATGGACTTCTCTCGAACGCAAACTTTGTGAACAGAAGATTTCAGGAGGATAGATGGCGGAGATTGGTGTTGCAGTAATCGGCTTTGGACTTGCCGGACGTGTCTTTCACGCACCGTTTATCAGCGCAGTGCCGGGGTTGAAGCTTGAGGCGATCGTGCAGCGGCGCGGGGATGAGGCCTCCAAAGCCTATCCGAAGACCCGCATTTTGCGCTCGGTCGAGGAGGCGCTTGCCGACAGCACCATCTCGATGATCGTCGTAGGAACACCGAACGAGACCCACTACGATCTGGCCCGGCAGGCCCTGCTCGCCGGAAAGCACGTCGTTATCGACAAGCCCTTCGCTGCCACCAGCTCGCAGGCGAAAGAGCTGCTGGACATTGCCGCTGAGAAGAAGCTGGTACTGGCTCCCTTTCATAACCGCCGCTGGGACGGCGACTTCCTCACCGTCCGCAGGATTCTGGACTCGGGTGATCTGGGCCGCCTCGTGACCTTTGAGTCCCACTTCGACCGCTTCCGTCCCTTGCCCCGGGAGGCGACATGGAAAGAGACCGGCAACGAAGCCAATGGAATGCTCTTCGATCTTGGGCCGCACCTCGTCGACCAGGCACTGGCCCTCTTCGGCAAGCCCCAGGCAATCACGGCCAGCGTGCGCCGCGACCGCGACACCACCGCCATCGAAGACGCCTTCGACATTACCCTGCACTATCCTCGTCTCCTGGCCATCTGCCGGGGAACGATGCTGGCGGCAGAGCCTGCTCCCCGCTTCCTTCTGCACGGTACCCGCGGCAGCTTCCGAAAGTACGGTGTAGACCCGCAGGAGCCCGCATTGCTGGCCGGTGCGACCGTTCCTCCCATGGGAGACAGCCGTGAGTGGTTGGGCGAGCCCGAAGCAGCATGGGGAACCCTGGCCGTCGCTCCCGATCCCGCCGTCCCCGGCCAGCTCACGCGGACAACCGTGAAGACCGAACTGGGCGACTATCGCGGCTATTACGCAAATGTGCGGGATGCAATTCTCGGTGTAGCTCCTCTGAAGGTGATTCCAGAGGACGGCTACCGGGCGGTTCGCCTGCTGGAGCTGGCTCGTCAGAGCAGCGCGGAAGGCAAAACCCTCGAATGCAACCTGTAAATCTCTGAATATGGATATCGCCCGGTTGCACTTTCCGGGCGATATCCTAAGGGCAAATGATTGGTAAATTGGAGCTTATGAACGACAAGTTGAAGGTAAGCGAGATCCTGCCGGGCGGTTTTCTGTGGGGAGCGGCCAGGGCGGGAATTAAAGCGAGTGGGAACCCGGATCTGGCCTGCGCTCTGGTGGAAGGAGTAGCGCAGGCAACGGCGATGTACACCTCCAATCAGGTGGTGGCAGCTCCCGTAACCGTGGGAAGAAAGCATCTGGCCGTCACCCGGGGCCGGGTAGGACTCGTCTTGGTCAACGCCGGCAACGCCAACTGCGCCACCGGACAGGCGGGCATCGAGGCCTGCGAGAAGACCTGCGTAGAAGCCGCCGAGACCTTCGGATGCATCTTCGACGAGGTCTTCCCTTCTTCCACCGGCATCATCGGCGTGCCGTTTCCCGCCGATAAGATCGTCGCCGCACTGCCCCAGTTGAAGTCCTCCCTCGGCAACTCCCCTGAGCACGCCGAAAACTTCGCCCGGGCCATCATGACGACCGACACGCGCATGAAGGTGGCGCAGGCGACCTTCGTCGTCGATGGAGTGGAGGCGCGGATCTTTGGAGCTGCCAAGGGAGCCGGAATGATCCACCCTCGTCTGGGTGCGCCCGTGGCTCCGCACGCGACGATGCTGGTTTACCTGTTCACGGATATCGAAGCTGACAGCGCGCAGTTGCGTGAGCTGCTGCCTCCGGCGGTAGAGCGCAGCTTCAACTCGATCTCCATCGACGGAGATACTTCGACCAACGACACGGTGCTGCTGCTGGCCAGTGGTGCCAGCGGGTTGCGTTTGAATGAGCGCTCGCAAGGAAGCTTTGCCAGTGCGTTGGCCGAGGTGTGCGACAAGCTGGCGTATGCGATTGTCGACGACGGCGAAGGTGTGACCCATGTGGTAACGCTGCACATTACCGGAGCGCTCAGAGAGTCCGACGCAAAGCAGATTGCAAAATCGATCGCGCATTCTCCCCTATGCAAAACAGCATGGTCAAGCGCCGACCCCAACTGGGGACGCCTGATGGCCGCCGCAGGCTACTCGGGCGTGGAGTTCGACCCGGCAAAGGTGACGGTAAAGATCGGCGAAGAGCGCGTGTACGAAGGCGGAATGCGATCTCCGTCCTTCGACGAGGCCCGCGCGCACAAGATAATGCAGCAGCGCGACTACACCATCTCAATGGACCTAGGCCAGGGCACAGCGGAGTGTCGCTTCGTAACCTGCGACCTGACGGAGCAATATGTAAGGATCAACGCGGATTACTCAACGTAAGAATGTTGATGAGGACCGACATCGTTGACTCTCTGCTATCGGAAGCGCCGTAGCTCGTGTACCCTGCCGTCAGGATGCTCCTACGTAACCTCGATCTCGACACGCTGCGGACCCTCGTCACAGCCCATGATCTAGGCGGTTTTGCGCAGGCGGCAGACCGCATGGGGCGGACACCAGCCGCAATCAGTCTGCAGATGAAACGCCTGCAGGAGGAGCTGGGAACACCGCTCTTTCGCAAGCACGGCCGTGGCCTGAAGCTGACAGAAGCTGGACATACAGCCCTCGGATATGCTCGGCGCATGCTTGCTTTGAACGATGACCTGCTGCAGACCATGCAGGGCGTGACCCTGGCTGGCACCATTCGCATCGGCGCTCCGCAGGACTTCGCAGCGCTGCTGCCCGATGCCTTGCGGCAGTTTGCGGCCCTTTATCCACGAACTCAAATTGAGCTGCGTATTGAGGGGAACGGTGCTCTCATCGAAGCCCTCGACAAGAGTCAGCTCGATCTCGCGCTGACAATTGGATTCGCGGATCGGAAGGATGCTCTGCTGCTGGGGGAACTGCCTGTGCTCTGGATCGCGAGCCGAGCTTTCCGCACACCGGAGGCTCCGCTCCCTCTCGCTGTACTCGGCCCACAGTGCGCCTTCCGCAAGGCGGCGGTGCAGATGCTCGAAACTGTCTGCATCCCTCATCGCATTGCGGCCACCAGCCCAAGCCTGGACGGCCTGTGGGCTGCCCTTCAAGGAGGGCTTGGCATCACCGCACGCACCGCTATGCAACTGCCTGCCCATCTGGTGGCGAATAGATCGCTGCATCGCCTGCCTGCTCTTCCAGCTCTTCCCGTGGCACTGCACCGTGACCCGAACGCCAAGAACCCTGCCCTCGATACTTTTTATTCTTTACTTGGCACGGCAACGCGAAGCACTCTGGCCGAACTTACGCAGATGCAACGCTCCCACGTATTGCGGAAAGCGTAAGCGCCACTTACTCCTTCGGTAAGAACAATCAAATTGTGCAGCGTCCATGGGATTGGTACGGTGCACTCATGATCGCTCGTATTCTTTCGCTCATCGCTATCGTGACATTGGCTGTCCCCTCCATGCATGCTCAAGTGGGTACCGCTCCCGCACAGACACACGCCCAGCGGCGTTACTTCAAACTTCCCGCACCCAGTCAGTCGCCCGTTAGCCAGGCGGTGCTCGTCGGAGACACGCTCTTTATCTCTGGGAGAGTCGGTCTCGATCCCAAGAGCGGAAAGGCCCCGGACAATCTCGACGACGAACTCAAAAACCTCTTCGACATCTACAAAGCCGTACTTGCCGATGCCGGCATGACCATGGACGATCTGGTCTATGTGGAGGTCTCCACCTCGGACCTTTCTCTCTACGACAAATTCAATACTGCCTATCGCGCACAATTCTCCCGGGACTTCCCCGCTCGCGGTTTCACCGGGGCCGGTTCAATCTTCCGGGGAGGCCATTTCGAAATGATGGGGATTGCAGTGCGGCGCTAGCTTCCCGACAGCCTTTAAATGACATGGAAGAACACCCAGCCATATATAGCTTGACTACAACGGCTCGGTCCCGATCACCGTTCTGCAGCGGATTAATAGGAAGCCACTTATGATCGCTCACATTCTTTCGCTCGTCGCTGCCGTGACATTCTCTATCTCCTCCGTGCATGCCCAGGTGCCAGCCGCGAACCCGTTTATCGGCACATGGAAACTCATCGCAGCGGACAAGATCCTCCCAGACGGGCCTCGCGTCCCCGACTATGGAGCTCAGCCGCACGGCTTAGCCATCTTTACTGCCGATGGCCACTTCGTGGTTGAAGTCTTCCGGGATGTACGCACGAAGTTTGCCAGCAATGACCGAGCCAAAGGCACATTTGAGGAGTACAAAGATGCGTCCCTGAGCGCCAGCTGTTCGTTCGGTACTTATAGCGTTGACCCCGCATCCAGCAAAGTCACCATGAAGATTGATCGCTCAACCTTTCCTAACTATGACGACACCACCCAGGTGCGCGCCTATGAACTGAAGGGTGACACTCTCAGCTGGAGAGTTCCCGCTCGTCCCGACGGTTCTGTCCCCATCACCGTCCTTCTCCGCATCGCTGTCCCATGAAGACTTGCAAATTCCACTTAGCAAACGCGGATCAGTTCCCAAAGCCGGCTTTTCGCACCATTAGCGGCAACGCCCCTGTAATCCGAGCAGTAAAAGTGACCCAAGGTACCGTCCAGGGAGAATAAAATCCGGTTTTCGCACGGGAATTTTCCCTGTGGGTGACTTGCGCCCACTTTGGCGATTATCTTAGATATGGGTTATTTTCCTGCGAGTAGTATGAACGCAGAGAGATGGGGATATAAGGACCGCTTATGACAACAAAGCTTGAGACGCCCGCACAGGTTGACTTTGCTGCCGAGGTATCGGAGTGGATTGAAGCCTTCGACGAAGTGGTGGCAAGTGACTGGGAACAGGGTGCCGAGCTGCTGGAGACCCTGCGCGCCCGCGCCCGCGAGGCCGGTGTTCCGGTTGCAAGCGAACTGACCACCCGTTACCTCAACACCATTCCTAAACATGATGAAGTTCCCTACCCCGGCGACCGTAGCCTGGAGCGCAGGGTCGAGGCCCTGATTCGCTGGAATGCCATGGCGATGGTCCACGCGCAGAACAAGAAGGACGCCGGCATCGGCGGGCACATCTCGACCTACTCGTCGCTCGCTACCTTGCTCGAGGTCGGCTTCAACCACTTCTTCCACGCGAAGTACCAGAGCGCGACCGGCGCGGGCGACCTGCCCGGCGACTTCGTCTACTTCCAGGGCCATGCCTCCCCGGGCGTCTATGCCCGCGCTTACGTCGAGGGCCGCTTCGACGAAAAGCGCCTCAAGCACTTCCGCCACGAGCTGCGCGGTGAACCCGGCCTCTCCAGCTATCCGCATCCCTGGCTGATGCCCGACTTCTGGAAGTTCCCGACGGTCTCCATGGGCATCGGACCGCTGAATGCCATCTATCAGGCCCGCTTCATGCGCTACCTCGAGAACCGCGGCCTCATCGAAAAGTCTGACCGCAAGGTCTGGGCCTTCGTCGGCGACGGCGAGACGGATGAGGTCGACACCCTCGGCGCAATCTCGCTCGGAGCCCGCGAGAAGCTCGATAACCTGATCTTCGTGGTCAACTGCAACCTGCAGCGTCTCGACGGCCCGGTACGCGGTAACAAGCGCATCATCGACGAGCTCGAGGGCATGTTCCGAGGCGCAGGCTGGAACGTCATCAAGGTAGTCTGGGGCTCCGACTGGGACGAGTTGTTCGAGCGCGACCATCAGGGACTTCTGCTGAAGCGCATGGAAGAGTGCGTCGACGGCGACTACCAGGCCTTCAAGGCAAAGGGCGGAGCGTACCTGCGGCAACACTTCTTCGGCAAGTACCCCGAGCTGTTGAAGCTCGTCGAAGACAAGACCGACGATCAGCTGGCGCGCCTGCATCGCGGCGGCCACGACCCGGTGAAGATCTACAACGCCTACAAGCGCGCTCTGGAGCACAAGGGCGGCCCGACGGTCATTCTGGCGAAGACGGTCAAGGGCTACGGCCTGGGCTCGACCGAGGCTCGCAACGCCTCGCACCAGGAGAAGAAGCTGACCGACGAGTCGATGAAGTACTTCATCCAGCGCTTCGAGATTCCGGTTACGGAAGAAGCGGCAAAGGAAGGAGCTTTCTTCCGGCCCGATGAGTCCGCTCCCGAGATCCAGTACCTGCACGCGCGCCGTCAGGAGCTCGGCGGATATCTTCCCAAGCGCGAAGTTCCCCAGCTCGAGTTCAAGACCCCTCCTCTCGACGCTTTGAAGGAGTGGACGGGAGGCTCGAACAACCGGGCCGTCTCGACGACGATGGGCTTTGTCAGCCTCCTGCGTCATCTCCTGAAGGACCCCGAGATCGGCAAGCTCGTAGTCCCGATCGTTCCCGACGAAGGCCGCACCTTCGGCCTCGAGTCGGTCATCAAGCAGGTCGGCATCTACGCCGCCGAGGGACAGAAGTACATCCCGCACGACGCTGACATGCTGCTCTCCTACCGCGAGGAGAAGAACGGCCAGATTCTTGAAGAAGGGATCACCGAAGCAGGTTCGATGGCCTCGTTCACCGCCGCCGGAACGGCATACACGAACTACAAGCTGCCGATGGTTCCCTTCTACATGTACTACTCGATGTTCGGCTTCCAGCGCATCGGGGACATGGCCTGGGCCTTTGCGGACTCACGCGGCAAGGGCTTCCTGATGGGCGGAACCGCGGGCCGCACGACCATGCTCGGCGAAGGCCTGCAGCATCAGGACGGTCACAGCCACGTGCTCTCAAGCACCATACCGACCTGCCTGAGCTATGACCCGGCCTATGTGTACGAGCTGGCAGTCGTAGTGCGGGACGGCCTGCGTCGCATGTACGAGAACGGCGAGGACGTCTTCTACTACATCACCATGTACAACGAGGACTACTCCATGCCCGCGATGCCCGAGGGCGTCACCGAGGGTATCCTGCGCGGCCTCTACAAGCTGAAGCCGGCCCCGAAGGGCGAGGCGGTAGCGCAGCTCTTCGGCTCTGGCCCCATCCTGAACGAGGTCCTCAGGGCGCAGGAGATTCTGGCCACGAAGTACAACGTTCAGACCGATGTCTGGAGTGTGACCAGCTACACGGAGCTTCGTCGCGATGCACTCGCGGTCGAGCGCTGGAACCGTCTGCATCCTGCCGAAGCGTTGAAGAAGAGCTACCTCGAAACGACCCTCGAAGGCACGAAGGGGCCGATCATCGCAGCCAGCGATTACATGAAGGTGCTTCCGGACGCTCTCTCGCCCTGGCTGCCGACCCGCCTGGTGACACTGGGAACCGACGGCTTCGGTCGCAGCGACAATCGCGAGCATCTGCGGCGTCACTTCGAAGTGAATGCAGAGGCCATCGCGGGAGCAACGCTCTCGAAGCTGGCCCGCGACGGCAAGATCAAGCCCAAGGTAGCCCAGAAGGCCCTCACCGAGCTTGGTCTCGACACCGAGGCAGCTGACCCGGCTAAGGCATAATCAATCAACGTAGTTTTTCTGAGACGGAGAGGGTTCCTGACGGGACCCTCTCTGTGTATTGCGAGGAGAACGAAGGAACGATGACTGCGAAGAGTGTGGGGGAAGCGGGCGAGAATCCTCTGGTGCCCAATGCAAAGCTCCGGCAGATGTACACGCTGATGCTGGAGACAAGAACACTGGACGACTCCCTGAAGAAGAAGGCAGCGGCCAAGGGACGGCGGAGAGTCGTCTCCGTGCGAGGACAGGAAGCGGTACGAGTAAGCACAGCCATCGAGCTGAGAGCAGACGACCTTGTAAGCGATGTCGCCGTGACGGCAGGAATGGGACTGATCCTCGGCGGAAATGCCGCTTCCCTTCTGAAAAGCCTCGCATCTGCGAAGACCGACGGCAACAAGGCGATGCTCGAAGCCGGTGTCACTCGGATGCTTCGGACAGTCGAGGAGACAGAAGAACGCCTGCGGCTGGCGCTGGGCGCTGCCCTGGCTCTGAAGACACAGGGAAGGCAAGGAATCGTTCTCGCCTTCGCCCGCAAGGGTGAGATGAAATCCGGCGCATGGCGCAGGATCCTCGAACAGGCCGGTAAGCTGGAGCTGCCGGTAATCTTCGTGGTACTTCCTCAAACCGGCAGAGGAAAGAAAGATCTCGATCTCTCCGACGTCTGCGATACAGCAAAAGCGGCCGGAGTCCCCGGCATCCCCGTCGACGCCTGCGATGCCGTCGCACTCTACCGCGTGGCACAGGAATCCCTGGGAAGAACTCGCGGTGGCGACGGCCCTGTCCTGATCGAATCGGTAAGCTGGCAAACAAAAGGTGCGATCGACGATCCCCTGGAGCACCTGAAAGAATCCTTGTTCGAGCGCCGGGTCTGTAACGCAGCATGGTTCGAACAGACGCAAAAGACAGTACGCAAGCGACTTATCAAGAGATGAGCGGCATCGAAAGCAACCGGTTCATCGAGCAGACAAACCAACTCCTTCAGCTCGTTTTAAGCTGAGAGATTTACACTGAAACAAGTGACCTCCCCAGGCCCATTGAGGTGCAATTGCAGATCCGAAAATTTTTCTTGATCTCTGGTTTCCTTGCGGGAACTTTTTCTGCAGGATTTGCCCAAACCTCTCCAGCGACTCCTCCCGCCACAGAGCCGAATCCATCGGCGGTTCCTTCTCAGGTTCCAGCAAGACCACCCTACGATCCCGATCAGCAAAAGGTGCCCTCGCAGTCCACTCCGGCCGTGCCGTCAGCGCCTGTTCCACAACCGGCTCCTCCTCCCCAGCCTCCTCCGGATGCGCCCGAACGGGCCTATCCGCAATATGAGACCGTCACAGCGCCGCAACCTCCGAAGACAGATGCTCTCGGCTCGGCCTACATCCCGATGGACAGCTGGGTCTACCCCGCAATGCTGCGGCTCTATTCCATGGGATTCATCGACACGGCCTATCTCAACCTGCGGCCATGGACAAGGCGCAGCGCTCTTCACATGCTGCAAAAATCGCGGTACGACATCATGAACAGCAACAACGAGGAGGCCGAAGAGATTCTGGCCAAGTTGCTGCGTGAGTTCGAAGACGAAGTGCCCTCCGGCAACGTCGGCCGTGGAGCCATCTACGGTCTTCACTCCACCTACACCAGAATCACCGGAATCGGCGGCCCCATCCTGCGCGACAGCTACCACCTGGGCCAGACGATGACCAACGACTATGGACGCCCCTTTGAGACCGGCTTCAACAACATCACTGGATTCTCAACCCTGAACGAGATGGGACGCTTCTCACTCTATGTTCGTGGCGAGTATCAGCACTCTCCTTCAGGAACCGGCTACTCTTACGCCCTGGCATCCAAGCTGTCCGGGTTTGATCTCATCATCTATCCCTACGCTCCTCCCAACCGCCCGCAGGACACGATTCCAGAAGGCTTTCTGCCCTCGCAGAACCAGTTTCGTCTCGTGGAGGCCTCTCTCTCCTTTCACCTCCTTGGCCATGAGATCTCCGGTGGCAAAAACGATGCCTGGCTCGGGCCCGGGCAGGGCGGATCTCTGGCATGGTCCAACAATGCGGAGAACATCTATTCCTTCCGCATCAACCGCGTAGAGCCGCTACGCATCCCTCTGCTGTCGAGGCTCCTCGGACCTGTGCGTTATGACTTTTTCTACGGAAGCCTGAAGGGTCACACCTCACCCAACAGCCCTTACGCTCACGCGGAGACCTTCTCTTTCCAGCCCACCAAAAATCTCCAGGTCGGCTTCGAAAGAACCATCGTCTTCGGAGGCGCCGGGCACTCTCCGGTTACGCTTCACACCTTCCTCAACGGTTTCTTCCACTTCACCGATACGACCCGCGACGAAAAATTCGGGCGTGATGATCCCGGCGCCAGATTCAGTGTCTTTAACTTCTCTTACCGGCTACCCTTCGTCCGCAAATATGCCACCTTCTACGCCGACTCGATCTCGCACGACGACGTAACTCCCATCAGCGCGCCGCGTCGCGCCTCATACCGGACTGGCCTCTATATCTCACAGTTTCCAGGCAGATTGAAAAAGTTGGACCTGAGAGTCGAAGCCGTAAATACCGATCCCGATGTCGGCCCGAGCCACGGCGGCCAATTCAACTACTGGGAGGTCATCCAGCAACAGGCCTACACCAACAAGGGCTACATCATGGGCGATTGGATCGGGCGCGAAGCCAAGGGTGGACAGGCGTGGCTGACCTATCACCTCTCCGGCAACGAGTGGATACAGGTCGCGTACCTGAACAAAAAGATTCCAGCCGACTTCATCCCGCAGGGCACAACACAGAATCAATTCAAAGTCAGCTTTGTAAAGCGCTTTGGTCCCGATGTGGAGTTGAACTCATGGGTTCAATACGAAGGATGGAAGGCTCCCATCTACAAGACCGGATACCAGAAAAATACGGCCGCTTCATTTCAGTTGACCTGGTATCCGAAGCTGAAGCACTATCCGCGCTGACAGTTCCTGTGAGGGAATGAGCCCCTCTCCAACAGAGGCTCATTTCCCTCATATCTTCCTACTGTGTCACCGCTACGTTGGAACGGAAATATTCAAGAGACCGCTCCAGACCTTCGCGCAACGAGATCTTCGGCGTCCATCCCAAAAGGGTATGCGCCCGAGTAATGTCAGGACGGCGACGCGCCGGATCATCCTCCGGCAGAGGAAGCTCAACGATCTTCGAGTTCGACCCGGTAACCGAGAGTACCTCCTGAGCACATTCAAAAATAGTCCATTCATCCGGATTACCGATGTTGACGGGGAGATGCTCGTTCGACCGCGCCAGACGGACGATTCCATCAATCAGATCCGAGACGAAACAGAAGCTGCGCGTCTGTGAGCCGTCACCATAGATCGTGAGAGGCTCTCCCCGCAGCGCCTGAATCATGAAGTTCGAGATGACTCGGCCATCGTTGGCCTGCAACCGCGGACCATAAGTATTGAAGATCCGAACCAGATGCGTATTCACATTGTGATAGCGGTGATATGCCATAACAGCAGCCTCAGAGAAGCGCTTCGCCTCGTCGTAGACCGACCGCGGACCAATGGGATTCACATTGCCCCAGTAAGTCTCCACCTGAGGATGAACCTCAGGATCGCCATAGCATTCGGAGGTCGAAGCATGAAGATATCCCGCGCTGTACTTCCGCGCGATCTCCAGCGTGTTGATCGTTCCGGCCGAGCCTACCAGCAGGGTTTCAATGCCGAGACGTGTGTAATCCACCGGGCTGGCAGGAGAAGCAAGGTTGAAGAGGTAATCTATGCGGCCAGGATCGAAGGCGCGGGTAATATCCTGCTCCAGGAAACGAAACCGTGACTCAGAGGAAAGGTGTTCAAGATTAGCCGTCTTGCCGGTCGAAAAATTATCAACGCCGATAACGGTGTGGCCTTCGGCCAACAAAGTGTCACAGAGATGCGATCCGAGAAATCCCGCCGCACCTGTGACGAGAATGGTTTGAGACGCCATATCTTGCCTTCCTGCTTCTTTCGTTCAAGCAGCACTTCGCTGCTGTACTACAAACCGGACGAACACGCGCCGATTGTACGCGTATCCGTCCGGGTCAGAAACGTTTGAATGGATGCCAACGAAATTACACTCCTGACGGAGCCGCGGCCAGATCACGAACCGGATGTACAGCCGGACGTCCTACGCTGAGATAGGTAAAGCCGTGGTCACCCATAACACTTGGATCATAAAGATTGCGGCCATCAATAATGATGGAGTATCGAAGGGCCTGATTGAGGCGCCGCAGATCGAGCTCCGCAAACTCCGACCAGTCCGTGAGGATCAGCAGAGCATCGGCGTCAGCAGCGGCATCGTAAGCATCCGTCGCATAACGAAGCTTATTGCTTGCCGGCAAAACCTGCTGCGTCCGCTCCATGGCGGCTGGATCGAAGGCTGCAATGCTGCAACCTTCATTGATCAGCATGCGAACAATATCGATGGCAGGAGATTCACGAATGTCATCAGTATCTCCCTTGAAGGCAAGACCGAGAACCGCGAGCTTCTTGCCCCGCAGATTCCAGAGAGCCGAACGCACCTTACTGACGAAGCGCTTCTTCTGCTGGACGTTGATCTTTTCAACCTCGCTGAGCAGGCTGAAATCAATGCCAAGCTGATCTGCGACTGAGCGGAAAGCAGCAACGTCCTTGGGGAAACACGATCCGCCGTAACCGATGCCGGGACGCAGGAACTTGGGGCCGATGCGCGTGTCCAGTCCCATGCCGCGTGCGACCTGTTCCACGTTCGCATTGGTCGCCTCGCAAAGGTTCGAGACCGCATTGATGAATGAGATCTTCAGAGCAAGGAAGGCATTCGATGCATGCTTGATGATCTCTGCGCTCTTGGTCGAGGTCGTCAGCAACGGAGGAGGCTCGGAGACGCTGCACATCCCCGGAATACCATCCTGTTTCTCGTAGTACTCCCCGCTGGTAAGAGGAGCATAGATGTCGCGCAGAATAGCTCCCGCCCGCTCACTGTCTGCACCGACGACGATACGGTCGGGATGCAGAAAATCGGCAACCGCAGTTCCCTCGCGAAGAAATTCAGGGTTCGACACAACATCGAACAGGGAGCGGTCCACGCCGTTGCGCTCGAGCGCGCGACTGATCCACTCATTCGTATAAACCGGAACAGTGCTTTTTTCGACAATAACTTTGTAACTGGTCAACGAACGAGCTATCTCGCAGGCCACAGCCTCGACATAGGAGAGATCGGCGTCCCCGGCTTCGCTCTGCGGAGTTCCAACGGCAATAAAGATAGCGTCAGACTCCCGTGTTGCCTCACCCAGGTCCGTGGTGAAACGAACCCGATCGTTACGGTACCGTCCGAGTAACTCGGGGAGATAGTGTTCATGGATGAGAGTATCGCCCCCCTGAAGGGCTGCGACCTTACGCTCATCGTTATCGACGCAGATGACCGGATGGCCCATCTCTGCAAAACAGACGGCCGCCACCAGGCCGACGTATCCAGAACCGACCACAGCGATTGGAATGGGTTTGCTCATAAGGGTATGGGGATATGTCCTCTGCTTATAAAGATAGCCGAACTTGGTGTTTTCAAGATATAGAAAGGGTTACATCAATTTATCTTTCATTCACGACCTTATCTTGTAGACTAGACGGAATGGGTCTCCAAAGCGCGCAGACACCGCCTCATACGGGCGGCGCATCTGAACCTACTCCCCCCGCATTCAGCACCGCGGTGACCGATACAACACTCTCTGAAGCGCTGACTACACTGCGCAAACGAAAGAGACTTCTTTCGGTCTTCGTTGTGCTGGGCCTCATCTACGGCATCTATCGCGCCGTAATGCAGCCTCATATCTATGAAGCCTTCGGGCGCATCCAGGTCCGCTCCGGATCGGCGGATGAGTACCGGATGAGCGCCATATCAAGTGTCGCGGGTGATACCAGCCAGCGAATGCTCACCGAGGTCGCCATCCTCCAGAGCGATTCGCTGATGCTGACGGTTGCGCGCGAGTTAGATCTGGCCAACAACCCGGACTTCCTCGGCGACAAGGCGCCGCAGCCCAAAGCCTCGCTCGACGATCCTCTCGTCCGGCAGAATATGATTCACAAGCTGCAGAGCGGTCTCCGTATCGCGCAGGTGCAGAAGACTGAGATCATCCGCATCAGTTATCAGTCTCTCAGTCCCAAGCTTGCCGCCGATATCGTCAACAAGGTCATCGCCGCCTACATTCAGCGCAGCTATGAGACGAGATTTTCTTCCAGCCAGAGAATCTCCAACTGGCTCTCCGGGCAGCTGGACGATCTCAAGCAACAGGTCCAGACATCCCAGGAGCAGATGCTGGACGTGCAGAAGCGTCTCGGCATCCTTGGCTCCGACCCCACGCATAGCCAGATCAACTCCTCGCTGGAACAGCTTGCCAAAGCATCCAATGAAGCCCGCATCAATCGCATCATGGCGGAGTCCCGCTATCGCATGCTCAGCGGGATGGACCCCAATTCCATCGAAGCCCCGCTCGACACAATGACAGGCTCGCAGTCGGAGCTCGGCACCCTTCGGAGTCAGCTCGCCACAGCGCGTGCCGCCCTCAGTCAGATGGAATCCGACCTGGGACCCAACCATCCTCAGGCAAAGGCCCAGAAGGCACAGATCGCCGAACTCACCAAAGAGGTCAGTATCGAGCAGGAGCGCCTGGTTCTGCAGTCCAAGCAAATCCTGGATGCGGCCCGCATCAACGAAAACGAAACCTTAAGGACTCTTGAAGCAGAACAGGCGAATGCCTATAAGCTTCGCGACGATCTCGTGGAGTACACGATTCGCCAGCGCGAGTTCGAGTCGAACCGAGCCCTTTATGAAGGCCTTCTGCAGAAGCTGCGGACCGCCGGAGTCGAAGCCGGTCTCGAATCGCTTGAGATCGATGTCGTCGATGCAGCCATGCTGCCGGCGACTCCCATCCTCAAGCCGAAATCGACCGTCATCCTGACCTATCTCTTCTTCGGAACGCTCGCCGGCATTATCCTCTGCTTCCTGCTGGAGAACCTCGATACCGGCTTGCGCAGTGTGGCCGAGATCGAAGGCATCATCGAGCTTCCTTCGCTTGCCGTCATCCCGCGATTCCGCCGCTCGACCGCGGAGGTCCCGGGTCAGTCGGTCGCAGCCCGCAACATCATTTCGCTCTCACAGCCCAAGTCCCAGTCCGCCGAGGCCTTCCGTTCTCTGCGCACGGCTCTTCTTCTGTCTTCGGCCGGACATCCGCCGAAGTTCATTCAACTCACCAGCGCCACTCCCTCCGAAGGCAAATCGACGGCGTCTACCAACCTGGCCACAATCCTCGCTCAGGGCGGTGCCCGCGTCCTGCTGATCGATGCCGACATGAGAAGGCCGACCATCCATCAGCGCTTCGGCCTGAGCTCCAAGACCGGTCTCTCCACGCTTCTGACAGGAGCGATAACCCTGGAGAATGCCGTACAGCAGATCCCGGAGATTCCAAACCTCGACATTCTCGTCAGCGGGCCCATGCCTCCCTTCCCCACCGAGATGCTGAGCTCCGAGACGATGCGGCAGCTGCTCCAGCACGCAGGCGAGATCTACACCCACGTCATCATCGACTCGCCTCCAGTCCTGTCGGTCACCGACGGTGTAATCCTCGCGCGTATGGCCGATGCCGTCGTGCTCGTCATACGTCACGGCAAGTCGAGCAAGCACGTCGTGCGGCGCGCCCGCGATCTTCTCCTTCGCTCGGGAGCTCCTGTTACCGGCGTTCTGCTGAACGCTGTCGATGTCAGCTCGCCTGACTACTACGGCTACTACGGATACTCGGGTTACTCGAGCGCCGGAGCCGATGCCGATAGTTGGCAGTCGAAGTCCGACTCACGTAACTCTGAAGACTCCGAGGAGGTGAAGCGATGAGCCGTCGATCAGTGATCAAACGCACTCTGCAGACAGCAGCTGTTCTCTGCTTATCGTTCAGCCTGCACAGCCCTTCTGCACTGGCTCAGTTCAGTGGGCCGGCCCTCACGGCTTCGTCCACGGTCAACCAGCCGCTCACGCCGACGACGGATCCTGCGATCCTTTATCCGGCCGGGCACGAAGTTCGCCTCGCCTCCGGCGATCTCATCTCGGTCCATCTCTACGCTTCGACGGACTACATCCCCATCGCACGCGTCAGCGTCGACGGCTCTATTCAGCTTCCTCTTATTGGAAAGATCCAGATACAGGGCCTTACCATCGCGGAGGCGGAAAGACTCATCGCCGACAAGCTCGTCGCCGCGGGGATGTATCGCAATCCGCAGGTCAATATCCAGCTGACAGACTCCCCGAATCAGGTTGCCACGGTCACAGGTGAGCTTCATCAGGTCGTCCCCGTGAATGGCCAGCGCAGACTGCAGGATGTGCTCGCCGTTGCCGGAGGGCTCCCCGCTACAGCGAGTCACACTATTACGATTCAACGTCCGGATGTCGATCAGCCGATCGTCGTCGATCTCGGCAACGATCCCCTGAAGAGCGACAAGACGAACGTCCCCATCTTCGCCGGCGATACCATCGTCGTCTCACGAGCCGGCGCCGTTTACATGCTCGGAGCCTTCAAGACGGTAGGCGCGATCCCGCTGCAACAGAACTCCCCGCTCACGCTCATGCAGGCCGCCTCGCTCGCCGGAGGCCCGGGCTTCGAAGGCAAGATGAAGGACCTTCATCTTATCCGGACAGTCGGTCTGGACCGCAAGGTAGTTATGCTTGACATGAAACGCGTCATGGACGGGAAGGATCCGGACCCTGTCCTCCAAACGGACGATATCGTCCTGCTCCCCAACAGTCTGATCAAGAGCGCCATCAAATCCGGAGGATTTTCGACTCTGGTTGGCCTCGGTTCGATTCTGGCAGTTGTTCTCCGATAGCAAAGGAACCCATCGTTATCCTATGACCTCCCCGGCCCTGCTGAACGAGACGAGACGTGATCGAGTGCGGGTGGCTTACCTCGTAAGCCATCCCATTCAATATCAGGCCCCTCTGCTTCGCCGCATCGCGCGCGAACCCGAGATCGACCTCACGGTCTTCTTTGGCTCGGACTTTTCGGTGAAGGGTTACAAGGATGCGGGCTTCGGCGGCGTCGACATCAAGTGGGACACCCCTCTTCTCGACGGCTACAAGCACGAGTTCCTCCCCGTCATTCGGGACAACGCCACCGTGACTCCCACCACTCCGATGAACTACGGCATCGCAAGCCGCCTCAAGGGAGATCGGAACCGCCCTGCCTTCGATGTGCTCTGGGTCCACGGCTACGCCAGCGTCAACGCACTCCACGGCATCGCCGCAGCCAACGCACTCGGCATCCCCGTCCTTCTCCGCTCCGACTCCTGGCTCGGTGACCGCGAGCGAAGCGGCATAAAGCTCGCCGCCAAGCGTCTCTTCTTTCGTACGCTCTCCCAGATGGTCGACGGTGTCATCACCGTCGGCACGCTCAACTGGGAGTATTGGCGCTACTACATGGGCGACGACTTCCCGCTCTTCCTGCTCCCCTACGCTGTGGACAATGAATACTTCCAGCAACGTAGTCGGGAGGCTGTACCGCGACGCGAAGAGCTGCGCAAAGAGCTCAACCTGTCGCCCGATCGCCCGGTCATCCTCTTCGCCTCCAAGCTGCAGACGCGCAAACGCACCGACGACCTGATCGAGGCCTATAAGCGTCTCTCACCCGCGCCGGGCGTCGAGCCTCATCCTTATCTGGTCATCGTCGGCGATGGCGAGCAGCGCGAGTCGCTCGAGCGCACTGCGCGCGAGACCGGCTTCGACAGCATCCGCTTCTGCGGCTTCCGCAATCAATCGGAGCTTCCCAGGTTCTTCGATCTGGCCACAGTCTTCGTGCTCCCTGCGCGCCACGAGCCCTGGGGCCTGATCGTCAACGAGGTGATGAACGCCGGTCGTGCAGTCATCGTCTCGCACGAAGTCGGTTGCCATCCCGACCTGATCACCGATGGTGTCGAAGGGATTGTCTTCCCCGCAGGCGATGTCGACGCGCTCACCGATGCGCTGCGCAGAACACTGGCCACGCCGGAGACCGCCATCGAGATGGGCCGTCGAGGCCTCGAGCGCATCAACAACTGGGACTTTGAAGCGGATGTTCGCGGCCTGCGAAGCGCGCTGGCTGCGGTTACCAAAAAGATCACGGCCTAGGTTGCAAAAAGAACGGGTGACCAAAGATGCGGATTCTGCACATTATCAGAACACTGAGCCCGGAGGCCGGAGGCCCCAGTCAAGCAGTGCGTATGCTGCTCAAGCATCGTGACATCGGCTATAACGGCGAGGTCGCAACGATCGACGAGCCCACCGAGCCCTTCCTTAAGACGCTCGACTTTCCGGTCTATGCCTTCGGAATCGATAAATCGATCTACGGCTATACTCCGAAGCTTCTGCCATGGGTCAAAGAGAACTACTCCAAATATGACGGCGTCATCGTGCATGGCCTCTGGCAGTACTGCGGTCTCGCAGCGCACAAGGCCGTGGCAGGAAAGATGCCCTACATGGTCTTCACCCACGGCATGCTCGATCCCTACTTCAAGCACGCCTCCAAGCTGAAGCACATTAAGAAGTGGCTCTACTGGGCTCCGGTCGAGTACCGCGTCCTTCGCGATGCCTATCGCGTACTCTTTACCTCCGTTGCCGAGAAAGAGCTCGCCGAACAGAGTTTCTGGCTGCATCGCTGGACACCTCACGTCGTGCCCTACGGTGTAAATGGCCCTCCCAACGAAGATCCGCAAAAGCTCCAGGAGGCCTTCTACCAACAGTGCCCGCAACTCCGTGGAAAGCGCTTCCTCCTGTACCTTGGCCGCATCCACCGCAAGAAGGGCTGCGATCTCCTCATGGAGGCTTTCGGCAAGACCGCGGGCAAGGACCCCGGCCTCAATATCGTCATGGCCGGTCCCGACCAGCAGGGCTGGAACATCGAGCTGCAGCAGATAGCCCACTCCTTCGGCGTACAGGACCGCGTCCACTGGCCCGGCATGCTCACCGGAGACACCAAGTGGGGTGCCTTCTACGCCTCCGAGGCCTTCATCCTGCCCTCGCACCAGGAGAACTTCGGCATCGCCGTCGCCGAAGCCCTCAGCTGCGGCAAGCCAGTGCTCCTCGCCGATAAGGTAAACATCGCCGCAGACATCGCCAGCGACGGTCCGGGATACATGGAGCCGGACACCCTCGACGGCACCCTGCGTCTCTTCGAACGGTGGATCGCCACCTCTCCCGAGACGCGCGCCGAGATGGCGGAGCGCGCCATCGTCTGCTTCCGGCAGCGCTATGATATGCGCGAGAACGCCAAAACGATCATGCGTCTCTTCGAGTCCGCGAAAGCCTCTACACGCTCCTGAGCCCGCTCACTATGCCCAGACCGATACACTACAATGCGGCCGACCACATCTCCGCCGAGACATCCGCCGACCCCTATCTTCGGCCAGCCTTCCCGTTGCGTCTTCGCGTGCGCCGGATGGCCTGGAATCTCTGCTGGGCGTTGTTTTATCGCACCTCGCCACGGCCCCTGCATGGATGGCGCTCTTTTTTATTGCGTCTCTTCGGCGCAACCCTGGGCCCGAACTGCCACTTCTATCCCGGCGCAAAGATATGGGCTCCCTGGAACCTGACCTGCGGCGAGTTGGTGGCCGTAGCCGACGGCGCGGAGATCTATAACCCCGCCCCCGTCTCCTTCGGGTCCCACGCTATCCTCTCGCAGGACTCCTACGTCTGCGGAGCCACCCACGACTACGACGACCCCGGCTTCCCTCTCCTGGCCTACGCCATGAGCTTCGGCCCATATAGCTGGGTCTGCGCCCGCGCCTCAGTCGCACCCGGGGTTCACATGGGAGATGGTGCCGTTCTCGGCCTTGGATCGGTTGCCACCCGCAATCTCGAGCCCTGGACCATCTATGCCGGTGTCCCGGCAGTCAAGGTCAAGGAGCGGCAGCGGCACAACGCCAACGCCCCTCAAACCTCCTGATCTCTTGTAACTATTACAGGAGCAATTACGCTCCGGACTCAGCTCCGCAGCTTGGCGAGCAGGTCGGTAGGATGTACCGGCTTGGCGAGGATCTCGAACTCATGCCCCTGCGCTCGCGCCTTCTCCAGCAGATCCGCCGTCGCAGCCTGCCCCGAAAACAATAGGATCTTGCAATGAGGGAGGCGCTGCCGGGTTATGATCGCAGCCTCAATTCCAGTCATCCCGGTCATGATGACGTCGCTGATAAGCATGTCGGGTTGAAAGCTGTCCAGTAGCTCGACGGCTTTTTCCCCACTGAACACGGCACGTGCCTCGAACCCTGACTGGTTCAAAATGATCGCCAGAGTGTTGGCAATTACCTGCTCGTCATCGGCGACGAGGACTCTCGGTTTTGGTGTCGTGGACGGAATCTGTGACATTAGAAGTTCTTCCCCATTGAAAATATTCAACCGTTACACTGCATGCGATCTTTTGTGTCGCTTTAACATGGTCCTATCCGGTAATGATACGCTGAGCGCAGAGACTGCGGCACCGCTCTCGCTCAATTTCCATCGAATGCTGAAACCACATTATGCCTTCAGTCATCATCCGCGCCGATCAGGTCGAAAAATATTACGCGCAACCAAGCGAGAATCGCATTCAGGTCATCTCGCCCACGGATCTCTCCATCAGCGAAGGAGAGATCGTTGCATTGCTTGGCCCGTCTGGTTCTGGTAAATCGACTCTGCTGCGCATGCTCACCGGATTGTCGACACCCTCCGCGGGGCAGGTGTACTGGCACGAAAAACCTGTCGCCAACGCCGACGTAAATGTCGCCATCGTCTTCCAGAGCTTCGCTCTGTTCCCCTGGTTGACGGTCGTCGAAAATGTTGAAGCCCCCCTCAAGGCCCGCGGCATGGAGTCCGCAGAACGCCGCAAACGGGCGCTCAAGATGCTGGATACCGTCGGCCTCGACGGCTTCCAGGCCGCATATCCCAAAGAACTCTCCGGTGGAATGCGCCAGCGCGTCGGCTTCGCCCGCGCCCTTGTCGTCGAGCCTGAGGTCCTCTTCATGGACGAGCCCTTCTCCGCGCTCGATGTCCTCACCGCCGAGAACCTTCGCAGTGAACTCCTGGAGTTGTGGCAGAACAAGACAATTCCCACACGCGCCATTTTTATTGTGACGCACAATATCGAAGAAGCGGTGCTTCTGGCCGACAGGATTATTGTGCTTGGTCGCAACCCTGGCCGTGTCCGCACCGACTTTAAGGTTGCCCTCGCCCATCCTCGTGACCGCAAAGCCTCGGCCTTTACCCAGCTGGTCGACTACATCTACAAGGTTCTCACCCAGCCGGAGGCCCAGCCTCCCGCCCTTCCCCTCACCCCCGAGGGCAAGCCTGTCCGCGACCAGCGCCAGATGCACTACCAGATGCTCCCCCACGCACGTCCCGGAGGCATCGCCGGTCTGCTTGAGATCCTGCTCGACCACAACGGCAAAGACGACATCTACCGCCTCGCCGACGACCTCGCCTTCGAGATCGACGACCTGCTGCCCATCGTCGACGCCGCCCAGCTCCTCGGCTTCCTCACCGTCAACGAGGGTGATGCGGCCATCACCCCCACCGGTGCCGAGTACGCCAACTCCGAGATCCTCCGCCAGAAGGAGGTCTTCCGTACCGCCGCCGTCGAAAACGTCCTCCTGCTGCGCCAGATCGTGCGCGCCATCGAGGCCAAGAGCGACCGCACCGTACCCGAGGAGTTCTTTCACGACATGCTCGACGAGCAGTTCAGCGAAGACGAGACCCTTCGTCAGCTTGAGACTGCCATCAACTGGGGCCGCTACGCCGAGCTGTTCGACTTCGACGCCTCACGCCGTCGCTTCATCCAGATAGAGAAACACGAACCCACAGCTCCAGAGATCGAGGCATGATCAACCTCCCCGAAAGCTTCAGCCATCTCCGCAGCCGGGAGACGCTCGCTCGATCGCAGGTACTCCAGCGCAGCTGGCCAGTCATGATCGACCTCTGCGTCGCCGGAATCGGCCTGGCCTGCTTCTACGGCGTCGTCCTGCTGGCGCGGTATTGGTTCGGGCATCCGATGCCCGCGATTACCATCTCGCTCAGTCCGCGCGCTCTTCCCCTCTACGCCTTCTACTCCATCGTGCGCATCTGGCTGGCTTATGCGCTCAGCCTTCTCTTCGCCATCGGCTACGGATACATCGCCGCCTACAACCGTCGTGCCGAGGCGCTGATGATCGCCGGGCTCGATATCCTGCAGTCGATCCCCGTGCTCAGCTTCCTTCCGGGAGTCATGCTGGCCATGGTGGCCCTCTTCCCCACCCGCCAGATCGGCGTGGAGATGGGAGCCATCGTCCTCATCTTCACCGGCCAGGTCTGGAACATGGCCTTCAGCTTCTACTCCTCTCTCAAGAGCCTTCCCCGCGAGTT
>Ga0255336_100787_pt1 | contig 35709 bp, 33 predicted proteins | sample MeOH1_35cm_T3_17_FD_189102 | JGI IMG/M metagenome (GOLD analysis project Ga0255336, IMG submission 189102) | Sandy soil microbial communities from University of British Columbia, Vancouver, Canada - MeOH1_35cm_T3_179 | ecosystem: Engineered > Artificial ecosystem > Sand microcosm > Unclassified ...
ACTTGCCTAACCCGCCCACTTCGCTGAAAGCCTTGCCACTACTGGCTCTCCCGCCTCCCGCACTCCGTTGTCCGAAGCACGAAAGTGCGAGATTCTAGCGAGACAGACTCCGCCTTGCAAGCGTTATTTTGATCTGCATGGATTGCGCCAGAAACGGCAAGAGGATCGCGACAAAGTCAGAGAATCAGCAAGCGCGAAACAGACAGAAACAGCCTGATCCAAACATCTCTCCGAAGGCCAACCGACAGCCTATCAGGCAGCCGCGTGCTTAAGCATCACCCTCTCGACAACGCCCAGATAGTGCTCGATATCCGGCGTCGCGCGGTTCTCTTCTTTGGCGAGATCGTCCCACCTGCGCAGGCGCAATGCATCTTCCGCGTAGGGCTTCTGCAGAAACGCGTCCGCTTCCTCCTTGCGGAAAATGCCGCCCTGCAGTTCCAGACTCCTCACCGAATCGGCGGAAAGCCGGCCGAAATACGTGTCGTCGATCGCGCACAGGCAGCGCTTCGCGTCGACGTGCAGGCGTATCGGCTCCAGCACCGCGTCCGACAACACCGGCCGTAGAAACGGCAGCGCGAAATACTGATGCAGATCGTCGATACCCCGCTCCGTCGGCGTCTCACCCTGCAGATTGAGCAGGTGCCCGAGGTCGTGCAGAAACGCCGCGGCGACCAGGTCGTCGTCAGCGCCAGCCTCTTGCGCCAGTAAGCCGCTCTGCAGTGCATGTTCCAGTTGCGTGACCGGCTCGCCGCTATAAGCCATCTTGCCGTATTGCTCGAACAGGGAACGGATGTCCTTCACACTCAATGCCACGTTATCACTCCCACGGTAATGAAAAAGTCTTCAGATTGGTGAAGCTCTTCATGGCTTCCTGAACACCTTCCTTATAGCCAAGTCCGGAGTCCTTGATGCCGCCGAACGGCGTCAACTCGATCCGGTAGCCGGGCACTTCCCACACATTGACCGTCCCCACGCGCAATTCGTTGATGAAACGCGTGATCGCATCCTGCCGGTTCGTGCACACACCTGACGACAACCCGAACGCCGTGCCGTTGCTGATGCGGATGGCGTCGTCGAGCGTGTCGAAGGTGATGATCGGCGACACGGGGCCGAAGGTTTCCTCCCGCACCAGCGTCATCGACGGATCGACGCCGTCCAGCACCGTCGGCGCATACAACGCGCCGTTGCGCTGATTGCCGGTCAGGAGACGCGCCCCGCTCGCCACCGCCTCGTTCACGCGCGCTTCGAAAAGCTGCGCCGCGGCAACATCGATCACAGTGCCCATCTGACTGGATGCATCGAACGGGTCGCCGAAACTCCAGGCGCGCGTCTTCTCGACGACCAGATCGGTGAAATCCGCGGCCACGCTCTTTTGCACCAGCATCCGCTTGACCGCGGTGCAGCGCTGCCCGGAGTTCTTATAGGAGCCCTGCACGGCAAGCGTCGCCGCACGTTCGAGATCGGCGTCGTCGAGCACGATCAGCGGATCGTTGCCGCCCAACTCCAGCACCACACGCCGGTACGCCGCTCTCGCCGCAATGTATTTGCCGATCGCCACGCCGCCCGTGAACGTGACGAGTTCCGCCAACGGATGCGTGATCAGTTCATCGGCGATTTCTCGCGGATCGCCAGTCAGCACCTGCAGCATCGGCGCGGGCAAGCCGGCTTCGTACAGAATATCGGCGAGATAGAGCGCCGACAGCGGCACCTTTTCCGACGGCTTCAGCACCACCCGATTATTGGTCGCGATAGCCGGCGCGATCTTGTGCGCAACCTGGTTCATCGGATGGTTGAACGGCGTAATCGCCACGATCACACCCGCCAGCGGCTCGCGCTGCGAAAACACACGGCGTTTCTTGCCGTGCGGCGTCAGATCGCAGGAAAAGCTCTGCCCGTCGTCACGCAATGCCTCGATCGAAGCAAACTTCAACACGTCCGCCACGCGGCCGATCTCGTAACGTGAATCCTGCTTCGACAAGCCCGACTCGCGCGAAATCAGATCCGACGCCTCTTCAGTCCGCTCGCGTATCAGCGCCGCCGCCCGCTCCAGAATCTGCGAGCGTTCGTAACGCGTGAGCTGTGCCTGATAGGCTGCCGCGTACTCGAACGCAGCACGCACGTCGTCGACACTCGCCAACGGCACCGTGCCCACGCGCGTTCCCGTATACGGATCGAACACGTCGAGCGTGCGCGAGCGCGTCACGCGCTCGCCTTTGAGCCGCAGCGCTTCCGCCCGAAAAGCCGGATGGTCCCGCAGCGTGGCGTTCATGATGCCGACGCGCGATTCAAGGCGATGTCGAAGATATCGAAGTTGCGCAGTCTCCTGCCGCCGCTGCCGCCGCTGGACGGCAACGCTTCGACACGCCGGTTGAACAGCAGCGGCACTTCCTGTTCGGAAACACCGCCATGCGAGCGCAACGGTACGGTCAACCCGGAAAGATCATGCTCATCGCGCCGTGTGCCGAGCACCACATGCTTCGTGCTGACCACGACGATATCGCCGACGCGATCGTTCGGCAGTTCGAAGCGTTCGCACGCCGCACTGTTATCGAGCACGGTTTCGATCCCCTGCAAGCCGCCGATCCGTTCGATCACCTGCGCGACGCTGACGTCGCGCGGCAGATAGATCGTCGCGAACGAGCCGAGCGCGCCGTGATGCACCACGTAAGGATCCGTGATCGGCAGAATGACGCGCGCACGGCCGGCACCGAGCCACTCGTCCAGCACGTCCTGCAGATAGATCACATTCGGCTCGCCGGTCTGCGGATCGTGCTTCGCGTTCATGCCGTGATCGGCGGTCAGGCCGATCACCCAGCCGAGCGCGTCGAGCTTCGCGAGGTAGCTGTCCACCATCGCGTAGAACGCGTTGGCGCCCTCGGTGCCCGGCGCGAATTTGTGCTGGATGTAATCGGTGGTCGACAGATACATCAGGTCGAGCTTGCGGGTTTGCGCGAGCCGCACGCCGGCGGCGAACACGAATTCGGACAACCCCGCGCTATACACATCGGGCACCGGCAAGCCGACCAGATCGAGTACTTCGCCAATGCCGTTTTCTTCGAGCTTCACCTTGTCGGCTTTTTCCGCCGAGAAGCAGATGCCCTTCAACTGCCAGCCGAGCAGCCGGCGCAGTTTGTCTTTCGCCGTGACCACGGCCACCGCGGCGCCCGCTTCGGCGGCGGCGGCCAGCAAGGTGCCCGCGCGCAAATAGGCGGGATCGTTCATCATCACTTCCGCGCCCTCGCCGCCGTTCGCGTGCGGATCCCAGAAGTAATTGCCGCAGATGCCGTGCACCGAAGGCGGCACGCCGCACACGATCGAGAGATTGTTCGGGTTGGTGAACGACGGAATCACGCAGTCGCCCTTGAAGGCGCTGCCGCCCTTGAGCATCTTGCCGATGAACGGCGCGACGCCCGCCGCGACCGCGGCTTCGAGATAGTCGAATTCGCAGCCGTCGACGCACACCACGACTGTCGGTTGCGAAGGTAGCCGGTAGCTGCGGCCGTTGACTTCGATCGTGCGTCCGCTCGTGCTCGTGCTCGTATTTGCCATCGTCGCCTTCCATGCGTGCCGGGCACGCGTGTTGTAGTCAGTCCGTTGCCACTACCTCAACCGTTCGATGCCGGCGGCATGCGCACCATGCCCAACGGCCCGGCCGGTTCGCACGCCGCATGAGCGCGCTGCAAGCCGCCGTTCACATGCGCATGCATCAGCGCCGCGGCACGCCCGGCGTCACGCGAAGCGAGCGCCGTGAGAATCGCGCGATGCTCGGCCAGCGAGCGCTCCATCGCATCGGCATGTACCACCAGCGCGGCACGTCGAAACAGGCTCAACTCGCACACCAGCCTGCGGTACGTCTCATACAGCTTCAGATTGCCCGACGCCGCCACGAGCGCGTCGTGAAACGCCACGTTGGCGCGCGCGTAGGCGTCGTGGTCCCGCGCGTCGCGCGCCGCGCGCATGGCGTCGAGCCAATCGCGCAATACCGCGAGCTTGCCGGCATCGATACTCGCCGCCAGCATCCTGCACGCCGCCTCTTCGAGCACCGCGCGCACCGCGTAAATCTCGTCCGCTTCCGCCAGCGAGACCGTCCGCACGAATACGCCGCGATTCTTCTCGGTACGCACGAGGCCGGCCTGCTCCAGCGCGCGAAACGCCTCGCGCACCGGACCGCGCGACACTTGCAGACGCGTGGCCCAGTCGGCTTCGTTGAGCTTGTCGCCGGGCGCGAGCGCCCCCTCGATGATGTGCCGTTCGATTTCGTCGCGAACCAGCGTCGTCAGCGAATGCCTGCGCACAACCTCAATCGGATCGACAGAAGCAGTTTGCATATATTCGGTCATTTTGACAAATTTTGCCACATCGATATGTGTAGACGCGCCGTCATGGCACGCCTGCACATGCATCAGAAGTTGCTCGTCAGTCCGCCCGACGGCGCGGCACGCGCGCCGCGATCAGCAGCAGCGCAGCCAGCGAGACCAGCAGAAGAATCAGCGACAGCGCGGAAGCCGGCAGGTAATAGCCGCGTTCCACCTGACCGACGACCACGATCGGCACCGTCGCGAAGCCCGGCGGATACACGGTCAGCGTGGCGCCGAGTTCGCCGAGCGAGAGCGCGAACCCCAGCGCGAGACTCGCGCGGATCGCCGGCACCAGTTGCGGCAGCACGACGCGGCGCAACACCATCGAAGGCGGCGCGCCGAGACTCGCCGCCGCTTCGCGCAGAATCGTGAGCTCCGGGCGCAACGCGGCGGCGGCGCACCGGTAGCAGAACGGCAACACGAGCGCGAGCTGCACGAACACGACGATCGCCGCGGAGCTCGACAGATCGAGCGGACGCTTGTGATACGCGATCAGCACCGCGAGCCCGAGCACCACGCTCGGCACGCCGTTGGGCATCATCGCAATGGTGTCGACGAAGGCGCCGAGGCCGCGGCGGTCGCGCCCTTCGAGCGCCAGCGCGAGCCACAGGCCGAGAATCGTGCCGAGCACGGCGACGCCCATGCCGATTTCGAGGCTGGTGGTGAGCGCGTCGAAGTCGCTCGAACCGAGGCGCTCGAACCAGCGCGTGCTGAAGCCGTCGGGCAGGATCGTGCCGGACCAGTGCGCGGCCACGCTCGAGAGCGCGACGACCAGCACCGGCAACACGAACAGCCAGAAGCACAACAGCGCGGCAAAACCGAGAAACAGGCCGCCGAGCATGCGTACCGGCAGACTGCGGCGCACCGGTCGCGCTTTCTTATGCATGACCGGCAAGACGGTCGGATCGAGTTCAACGGCCATGACCCGCTCCTTTTACCTTGCGACGGTTGACCTGGCGGTACAACGCATACAGCGACAAAGACATGATCAGCATCACGACCGCGCCGGCGGCGGCGGTCGGCAGATCGAGATCGACGGTGGCGGAGCTGTAGATCGCCACCGGCAGCGTGATCAGATGCGCGCTGCCGAGCACGAGCAGAATGCCGAACTCGTTGAGCGTCAGCAGAAAGCACAGGATGGTGCCGGCGGCGATGCCCGGCCACGCGAGCGGCAGGATCACCCTGGCCGCGACCATCCAGCCGCTCGCGCCGAGGCTGCGGGCGGCTTCGATCAGACGCATATCGAGCGTGGCGAACGAAGCCAGCGTGGGACGCACTACGAACGGCGCGTAGAACACCACCTCCGCGAGAATCACGCCGCCTACGCCGAACAGGAAATCGAGCGGCGGCGCCTGCAGATGAAAGAGCCGCTGCAAGCCGATGCTGACCGAACCCTGCGAGCCGTACAGAAAGATCAGCGTGAAGGCGACCAGAAACGACGGGAACGCGACGAACAGTTCGAGAAAGCGCGTGATCATGCGCGCGCCGGGGAACGGCTTGAAGAACAGCATCGACGCGAGCGCGACGCCGAGCAGCGACGCGAGCCCGGCACTGGCGAACAGGATCCACAGCGTGGTGCCGATCACGCCACTCGTTTCGGGATTGCTGAAGAACGCCGAATAAGCCTGCAGGCTCAAGCCATGCGGGCCGGTCAGACTGAGCAGCACCAGACGCACGAGCGGATAGATGACCAGCGGCCCGAGCACCACCACGGCGATGAACAGCAGGTGCCATTGCGCAGCGCGTTCGCGGCGCTTCACCGCGGCCGTATGTGAGGCGGCGCTGGCGCTGCGGCGCGCGTCGGCGGCGGCTGTGCCGAGCGGGTTCGGCGTATCAGGGGTTGATAAGGACGACATCGTCAGCCTCGTAACGCAGGGAAACACGCGCGCCCTTCTCCGGCATCATGCCGTGGCCGCGCTGCATGGTGACGAGCACCGGCTCGTTGGGCATCGCGTCCAGTACGACGGAAACCGACAACACCGCGCCATACCATTCGACCGAGGCGATCGCGCCGTGCAAGTGCCCTTCGCCGAGCGGCACGATACGCAGCGCCTCAGGACGCAGGCAGGCCACGCGTTCGCGCTCGTTGTGGCGTACGTCGCTCATGCTGAACGCCACCTGCGGCGGCAGCAGATTGGCCGCGCCCAGATAACGCGCGACAAAACCGTCGGCGGGCGTGTCGTACAACTGCTGCGGCGTGCCGAGTTGCGCGATGCGGCCTTCGCGCATCAGCAGCGTGCGGTCGGATAGCACCAGGGCGTCGTCCTGATCGTGCGTCACGCAGACAATCGTCAGATTCGGCAGACGCTCATGCAGCGCCTTCAGCTCGGAACGCACCGACGCGCGCAGATTGGCGTCGAGTGCGGAAAGCGGTTCGTCGAGCAGCAGTACGTCGGGCTCGATCACGAGCGCGCGAGCGAGCGCCACGCGCTGCTGCATGCCGCCCGACAGCTGCGCGGGCATCACGTGACCGGCCTCGCCCAGTTGCACCAGCTTCAATGCATCGGCCACACGCCGGGCGATATCTTTGGACGGCGTGCGGCGCGCGCGCAAGCCGAAGGCCACGTTCTCGAACACCGACAGATGCGGGAACAGCGCATAACTCTGGAACAGCAGGCCGAGATTGCGCTTGTGCGGCGGCACGTGGGTGAGATCGTGACCGGCCACGGTCAGCGTGCCGGACAGGCCGTCCGCCTCGATAAACCCGGCGATGAAGCGCAACAGGGTGGTCTTGCCGCAACCGCTGCGGCCGAGCACGGTAAGCAGTTCGCCGCGCTGGATGGTCAGCGACAGATCGTCGAGCACCGTGCGCGAACCGAAACGCACGGTCAGATGGTCGATCTGCACGCCGCCCGGCGTAGTCGAACTCGCGGCATCGAGCGCGTCCGGGGCGGCGCCGAGCGCGCCTGGTTGAGCAAGACTGGCGGTATTCACCGGGTTCATCCTCCAACTGGATTAATACAGATGCAGCGCCTCGGGATTCCCGCGAGCGCCGCCTGATTCTGTGACGTCACCCGGTTACGTGACCGGGTGACGCCGATGACGCTACGAACAACCGCTTACTTCGGCTTGACCACTTCGATCTGCTTGCCCGACGAACCGATCACGTCGTTCTTCCAGCGCGCGGTCCAGTCGGCCTTCTTCGCCATCACCTGATTCCAGTCCACCGGAATCAGCTTCACGCCGGCGATGGCCTGCTTGACGGCTTCACCGTTCTTGCCGGCGAGCGGCACGTCGGTACGGCCCGGAATACCGAAGATGTCCGGCACCTTGGCCTGCACTTCCGTCGACATCAGGTAGTCGATCAGCTTCTTGCCTTCCGCCTGGTTCGGACCGTTCTTGATCAGGCCGATCGCGTACGGCAACTGGAACGTGGTCGGCTGGCCGCCGGGCGCGGCCGCGAGGAACACCGGCTTGAGCGACAGGCCGCCGTTGGCGGCGTCGTCCAGATCCATTTGCAGATCGCCGTTGGCGACCGCGATTTCGTTACGCGAAAGCAGCACGTCGAGATAGCCCGTGCCCTTGGTGTGGAACTTGGCGCTGCTTTCGAGCTTCTTCAGATAGTCGAACGCCTTGTCTTCGCCCATCAGCGACGAGGTCAGGATGATCACCGCCATGCCGTCGCCCGCCGTGGCCGGGTTCGAGTAGGCGATCTTGCCGCTGAAGTCCGGATGCAGCAGATCCGCGAAGGTCTTCGGCTGGGTCTTGGTGACTTCCGGGTTGATCGCGAACGAGAAGTAGTTGTTCACGAAAGTCGCCCATGCCCCGTTCGACGCTTTGGCAATCGCCGGCACGTTCTTGTAGTTGGCGCTCTGATAAGCCTGCAGCAGGCCGCTCTGGTCGGCTTGCTGGATGAACGGCGGCAGCGTGACGAGCACGTCGGCCTTCGGCTGATCCTTTTCGATGGTGGCGCGGTTCACCACTTCGCCGCTACCCGCCGTGACGATGTTGACCTTCACGCCTTCCTTCTTTTCGAAGGCCGGCAGCACGTCCTTATAAAGGTTTTCGAGGCCGTCGGCGGTGTACAGCACCACGGCGTCGGCCGCGTGCGCCTGCATTGCCGTGGCGCCGAATGCCGCTGCGGCGACCAGCGCCGGCAGCAGCTTGCGTGCGAGACCCGCCTTGGCGTGAAGGGAATTCGTCTTTGTCATGTCGCTTTCTCCGAAAGGCAAAAAACCAGACGGTCGGGATATCCCGATACCTGTTGTGATTGAACGGCGGTAGCGCCGCGCCGCTTACGTGTTGCCCGCATCAAGCTGTGTGCAGATTCATGCGGATTGCAGATTGCCAACAACTTTGTTCCCACCTTTCCAGCCCGACTTACAGCCCACCTACGACACTCGCGCTGCCAGCCATGCCTGAAAGGGCACGGCAAGGATCACAGGTTTGCATGACAACGCCATGACGATTCTGCTGAATTCCAAAAAATGACACAATTCGCCAATAATATCCAAATGAATCTTTTCGTCGCCCGGTCCGGGCGGCGCCTGTTTCGGATGATGACGGAGGCTTGTGTGATCCTTGGAAACGACCCGATCCTGTTGACCCCAGGCCCGCTCACCACTTCCTCGCGGACGCGCGAAGCAATGCTGCGCGACTGGGGTTCGTGGGATGCCGCGTTCAACCGCATGACCCACAGCGTATGCGCCGACCTACTGAAGATCGTACATGGGGAAAACAACTATGTATGCGTCCCGCTTCAAGGCAGCGGAACCTTCGCGGTCGAAGCGGCCCTCGGCACGCTGGTGCCGCGCCAGGGCTGCGTGCTGGTTCCGAACAACGGCGCGTATTGTGCCCGGCTGATCGGAATATTGCAGCGGATGGGCATCGCTTATATCGAATTGGCGCTGCGCGAGGACGAACCGGTCAGCGCCGCCGCCATTGAAGACGCCTTCAACCGCGACTCGCGCATCAGCCACGTCGCGCAAGTGCATCTGGAAACGAGCGCCGGCCTGCTCAATCCGCTCGACGATATCGCCGCGGTATGTCAGCGGCACGGCAAAAGCCTGATCGTGGATGCGATGAGTTCGTTCGGCGCGTTGCCTATCGACCTGCGGCGCGGCGGCATCGACGCGTTGATCTCGGCGAGCGGCAAGTGTCTCGAAGGCGTGCCGGGCATGGGATTCGTGATTGTGCGGCGCAGCGTGCTGGAGGACAGCGAAGGCCGTTCGCCTTCGCTCGTGCTGGATCTGCACGACCAATACGTCTACATGCAGAAGACGACGCAGTGGCGCTTCACGCCGCCAACTCACGTGGTGGCTGCGTTGCGCGAGGCGCTCAACCAGTTCGGCGCCGAGGGCGGCCAGCTGGCGCGCGGTGCGCGTTACGCGCGCAACTGCGCGGCGCTGGTCGGCGCCATGAAAGCGCTCGGTTTCGAGCCGTTTCTGAAGCCCGAAGTGCAGGCGCCCGTGATCGTCACCTTCCACGCGCCGCGCGACCCCGCGTGGCATTTCGCGGCCTTCTACGCGGCAGTCCGCGAGGCCGGTTACGTGCTGTATCCGGGCAAGCTCACTCAAGTGGAAACGTTCCGCGTGGGTTGCATCGGCGCGATCGACGCGAACGAACTGCTCAACGCGGTGGCCGCGATCGGCCGCGCGCTCGAACGGCTCGGCATCCGGGTGAAGTAGAGGGAACCGCCGCGGCGCTCAGGCGATCAGGATTTCCGGACCATGCGCCGTGATCGCCTTGCCGAGAGCGCGCTCCGGCGCCAGCTCGGTCACCAGATAACGCGCCGACTCGATACCGTTGATGCGCACCGGCGTCACGCGGCCGAACTTCGAATGATCGGCGACGACCACCACCATGTCGGCAGCGGCGATCATGCGGCTGCGCACCTCGGCGGCCATGCGGCTGTAGTCGGTCAGATAGCCGTCCGGCGAGATCCCGCCCGCGCCGATGAAGGCAAAATCCGCGTGGTACTGCGTCAGTTGATGGACGGTATCGAGCCCGAAGGTGGCGTCTTCGATATCCGACAGCTCGCCGCCCAGCAGCGTGACGCGGTTGTCGTTGCGGCGGCCTAGCAGCAGCGCGATCCGCCAGTCGTTCGTGTACACGGCCAAACGATGCCGGTCGAGCAACGCCCGCGCCACCGCTTGCGTGGTACTGCCCGAATCGATGATCAGCGACGCGCCGTCCGGCACGAACTCCGCCGCGCGCTCGCCGATGGCGCGCTTCGCACCGGCATTCGCGGCTTCACGGGTATCGAGGTCGGGCTCGCGCCGGTCGCTCGACAGCGCGCCGCCGTGAGTGGTGACCAGCAGGCCGCGCCCGGCCAGCGCGTTCAGGTCACGGCGAATGGTCTCGCGCGACACGTTCAGTTCGCGCACCAGCTCCGCGACCGAGAGCGCGCCGGTTTTGGCGACTTGCGCCAGGATGTATTGGTGACGTTGTTCTGCGAGCATCGATGAAAGGCCGGAAGCCGGCACGCTTGGGTTTCGCCACGGTTGGAGAAGGCCGGCGTATTGTATTACGCGTCGCGCGCCGATGCTCCTCCCGGCGCGCTTACCTGCTAACCTGAACGCCCAGGCCGCGCGCGAATGTCCCTCGATAGCTGTGGACGCCACGCGGCCGGCAAACCGAACTACCAATGCCGCCACTGTTTCGCCGTCTACTGCTGCTGTTCCACGCGCTGCGTTACGGGGCGCGCCTCGTCTGGCTTGCCGCGCCGGCAGATCACAAACTGCACTGGACAATCGAGCTGGCCGGCCGCCTGCACGCGGCGGGGCGCAGCGGCCAGAGCCTGAGCCGCGTGCTGCCGGCACTCGGGCCGCTGGCGGGACGATTCGCGCAAACCCTGGCCGAACGGCCCGAACTCGCGAGCGGCACCCTGCACGACGCGATCGACGCAATCGATCACATGGAAGCGCCGCTGCCGCCGCACGAGTCCGAACAGGCGCTCGCGCGCGCGTTCGGCAGGCCGCTCGCCACGCTGTTCAGCGCCGTGGATCTGGTGCCGGTGCGTGGCGGCTTCGCCGAACAGACGCATCTTGCACGGCTGGTGGCGCCGGTGAACGGCCACTACGAAGTGGCGATCAAGCTGGTGCGCGCCGACCAGTTGCAGCAGATCGGCGACGAACTCGCGCTGCTGCGCTGGGTCGCGCGCTGGCTGGAGAACCTTTCCGGCACCGCGCGCCGCCTGCACCTGCGTGCGCAGGCGCAGAGCTTCACGGACGACATCCTGCGCCGCTTCGATCTGCGAGCCGAAGCGGCCAATCTGAGCCAGACCGGCCATCATTTCGACGGCGACGCGCGCATCGTCGTGCCGGACGTGATCTGGGATCTCTGCACCAGCCACACGCTGACGATGCAACGCGTCAGCACCTTGCCGGCGAGCGACCTGACCGGTCTGCATGCGCATCACATCAAACTCGCGCCGCTCGCCGCGCATATCGTCGAAGTGGTCGCCGAGCAGGCGTTCGAGCATGGCTTCTTTCACGCTACGCTCGACGCGCGCCGCGTGCGGGTGAGCGTCGAACCGGACACGCTGGGGCGGCTCGTCCTGGCGGAATTTTCGATCATGTCGAGCCTCTCGACGGACGAACGCGAGTTCTTCGTGCACGGCGCGAGCGCGCTGTTCGACCAGGACTACGCGCGGCTCGCCGACATGCATCGCGATGCCGGGCACGTGCCGCAGGATACGCGCGCCGAGATGCTCGAAGCCGAGTTGCGCACGCGCGCCGAAGCGCATTTCGCCACCGAGCCGGCAAACCGTTCGGCGGGTCCGCTGTTTCATCACCTGCTGCACGCGGTGCAGCCGTTCGAAGGCGCGGTGCCCGCGCGGCTCGCGACCGCGCAGCGCTCGTTTCAGCAAGCCGAAATGCTGGCGCGCGCGCTGCATCCCGGCGCCGATACGTGGAATATCACGCGCGGCGTGCTGGCGGATATCGCACGGCGCGACATCGATCACCGCGGCTGGATCAAGCGGATTACCCACGAGTTGCCGCACCTCGCGCATATGCTGCCGCGCATGCCGCAACTCGCGGTGCGCTATCTGCAGCATGAGCATGATCGCGCGCGCACGCCGCAGCAGAATGCGCGGCTCGTGGCGGAAATCGGCCGGGAGTACCGGCGCACGCGCGTGCTGCTGTGGGCGTGCGCGGTGTGCGGCGGCGCGCTCGGCGCAGGGACTGTGCTGCTGATATGGTGACGGCGGTATCGCGCCGTTCGAGCCACCCCGCACCGATCCGCCTCGCCGGTTGCAGCTTCGAACAAGACGCGCATGGCACCGTTCCGACAAGATGGCGGCTTTGCACACCGCTTTTCACACCTTTTCGCACCTTTTCGCACCTTTTCGCACCAGCCATTTTTCCCGATGCTCGCTTCTTTCATCGCCGCCGTCTTCGTCGTGTCGTGGTCGACCGGTTTCGTGGTCGCCCGCGCGATCACGCCTTACGCTGATCCCAATCTCTTCCTGCTCGCGCGCTTCGGCGGCGCGGCGCTGATCTTCGCGCTGGCCGCGCTGGCTGCACGCGCCGCCTGGCCGGGCGGCCGCGACATCGGCAAACATCTGCTGGCGGGCGCGCTGTTGCAAGGCGTGTATCTCGGCGCCGGCTACTGGGCCGTCGCCCAAGGCCAGAGCGCGGGCGTGATGGCGCTGCTCGGCGCGCTTCAACCGCTGGCGACGGCCGCCGTCGCGGCGCCGCTCTTCGGCGAAAGGCTGTCGCGGCGCGGCTGGACCGGCATGGCGCTCGGTCTCTCCGGCGTCGTGCTCGTGCTCGAACCGAAGCTGGCGTCGAGCGCGGCACCGACACCGCACGGCAACGCGCCCGGCTGGCTGGTCGTGCTGATCTCCATCGCCGCGGTCGGCGCGATTACAGCGGGCACGCTGTTTCAGAAAACTTCGCTTGCCAGGGCCGACATTCGCAGCGCGAGCGCGGTGCAGAACTTCGGCGCGGCGCTCGTCGCGGGCGTGTTCGTGCTGGCGCTCGGCGAGCACCGCTGGATTGCGTCGCCTACGTTGTGGGCGTCGCTCGCGTGGGGGATCGTGATGCTCTCCGGCATCAGCGTCACGTTGCTCGTGTGGATGGTCAGACGCGGCGACGCGGCGCGTGCGACCGCGTTGATGTTTCTCGCTCCGCCGCTCGCCGCGCTCGAAGGTTATGCGGGCTTCGGCGAGACGCTGCTGCCGGTGCAGATCGCCGGCTTTGCCGTAGCGCTGATCGGCGTATTGCTGACGCGCTCACGCTGAATCGCGCGGCCGCGAATCAGTCCGCCGGAATCAGTCCGCCGTGTCCGCGCCGGCCGGCACATTCGCGCGCGCCTTGCTGCCGGGCGCGGGCGCCCACGCGGGGCGGCTCTTGCGCTCCGAATCCACCACGACGATGTAACGCCCGGCCCACGGCGTCACCTGGCGATCGCTCTTCAACACCCACAGCGATTTACCGGATTCGACGAGCGCCGCATATTCGGCGTCGAGAATGCCGTAGTGATCGAGAAACGTATTGAGCGATGCGGGAATCCGCACGCAGCCCTTCGAATGACGGATGCCGAGCAGCGGTTCGAGCCGGTCGGGGTCGGTGGCATGCATCTGGAAGCGCATCTGCGACATACCGCCTTTGCCCCAGCCGCGCTCGCCCTGCGCCCAGCCGAGGTCGAAGATCCGCATGTCGCGCTTGCCGTAGCCGCGAATATGGTTTTCGTTCTGCGTGCCTTCCGAGCGGAAATCCATGTTGGCGGGGGTATGCTCGAACACACCGAGCGGCGTGACGAAGTGGTCGTACTCGCCCGGCCGTCCAGTCGAAACCGGCGACGCGCCGATCATCTGCCAGGTGTCGGCCGGCGTGGCGCGAAAGTAGATGAAGAGCGCCTGCACGTTGGCGTTGCGATCGACCAGCACCACATACTCGCCCGACAGGTCGCCCAGCATGTGCGCGCCGAGCGCAGCTTGCAACCGGTCGGCATAGGCTCGCTGATCCGCCGCCGGCACTTTCAGCTTGCGTGTGACGCTCTGCGCGAACACGTCCCGCAGCATGAACGCGCGACGCGGGTCGACCACGCCGGCGGCATCGGGCGCGGCGACAGCGGACGCATTAACGAGCGCCGACGGACGACTCGCCGCGCCCGGCGCCGAGGCTGCAACGGGTGCCGAGGCTGCGATCGCCACGCCGCAGGACAACGCACAAAAAACGGCGCCCAATGCAAACCGTAACGCCCCCGCCAGACGGCGGAAAGAAGGCAATGCGCGCGCGCTGCTCCGCACAGAAGGTCGATACGACATACACGAAACATCGCGCGCATGATCCACCGACGCGAAGCTCACACGGTCCAGTGCAGGCTGGCCAGGCCAGTTGGGGTAGTTCATCGCGTAGTTGAGCAAAACCTGATTATTATTGTCTGCTCGCCGGCTTATGCGGCGCTCTCGGAACGAGGATGTTACTAAGCACATTGCGATCTGTCGATAAAGATTCGACGACTCAGCCATATAGCCGTAATAATCGGGCATATTTGCCGGACAAAGCAGCGAATTAAAAGCGCCGCAAAGGCAAATTAAAGCCGATTAGCAGCGATAAACCGCGAAGAACGGATGTGTCACGGCGCATAAACAGGAACTGCCTCATCACAAGCAGCGCGCTGCTTCGCCTGATCCGGCTGTTGCGCGCGCAACGTTTAACCGTTCGACCTGTGCGCGAGCGCGCAAGGAGCAAAGAGAATCATGACGCCACACGATCCAGTCGCATGCCAGGCGCGCATCTCTGAAGAAATGCATATCGGCCCCACGTTCGACGCGGAATATGAAATCGAGCGCCGGCTTGCTTTTCTCGCGAATTACCTGCGCAGCAACGGCCTGAAAACGTATGTGCTCGGGATTAGCGGCGGCGTGGATTCGACCACTGCCGGCCGGCTTGCGCAACTCGCGGTCGAGCGGTTGCGTGCCGAACATTACGAAGCGCAATTCATCGCAATACGTCTGCCTTACGGTGAACAGAAAGACGAAGCCGACGCGCAACAGGCATTGCGCTTTATTCGCGCGGACCACAATCTCGCCATCGACATCAAACCCGCGGCCGATGCCATGCTCGCCGCGCTGGATAAGAGCGGCGTGCTATTCAACGACGAATCGCAACAGGATTTCGTGCACGGCAATATCAAGGCGCGCCAGCGCATGATCGCGCAATACGCGGTGGCCAGTGCGCGGGCCGGCGTGGTGATCGGCACGGATCACGCGGCCGAGTCGGTGATGGGCTTCTTCACGAAGTTCGGCGACGGCGGTGCCGATGTGCTGCCGCTCGCCGGACTCAACAAGCGTCGCGTGCGCGCGGTGGCCAAGGCGCTCGGCGCACCGGAAGAGCTGGCGCACAAGGTTCCGACAGCCGACCTCGAAATGTTGCGTCCGCAACGGCCCGACGAGGATGCTTACGGCATTCCGTACGATGCTATCGATGACTTTCTGGAGGGCAAACCCGTGAGCGATGCGGCGCGCGCGACTATCTTGCGCTATTACGACGTCACGCGTCACAAGCGGGCGTTGCCGTACACGCCGTTCGATTGGCCGGTGCAGGCAAGCGAAGATTGAAAAAAGCGATGGGGGTTGCAGGCGATACGCCAATATGCCGGCGACGTTGCCTTACGAGCGCGTTGGCGCGTCTGCAATGCGGCCGCCGAGGCGCGCTCGTCGCGCGCCACATTTGGGTACGCGCGACCGCGCCTCTTCAGTGAGACGCTGGCGGTTCGTCGGTGAACAGGTCGGCGCTGGCCTCCAGCGTCAGGCCGCCCAACTGCTTGCCGTGAATCTGCCGCGCGATCACTTCGCCCACGTAGGGCACTTCGGCGTCCAGTTCGACCGTGGCGTAGGCGCCCGGCTTGCCGGCGTCGACCACCTCGATGTTTTTCGCGTAATGCCCGAGTTCGTGCTTGAGGAACTCCCGCACTTCCTGCTCGCTGCACGACTCCGCGATGTTGCGAACGATCAGGTTCATGCAGCCTACCCTCGGCGCGCGCTGCGCCCTGTGCCGCGATCAGCGGCCTGCACCCGCACCGGGCGCAATGCGGCACGCTGTTTTGCCTGCGCGGCGGCGAGTTGGCGGATCAATGCGGTGCCGGCGGCACCCAAGGCGGCCAATGACAAATAGAAGGCAACCATTTAATTCTCCCCTGCGAATTTCGTCCTGTTTTCAGGATAGCCACAATCGGCAGCAAAAGCGATGTGAGACGGCGGCGTCAAACTCAGATCTAAAACCGCCATTAATGCACTGTACCTGAATAAGCGGCGTCAAAAATAGCAATACAGCTGTTCATTTTCCGGTACTGGCCCGGCAAACGCGCCGAACGTGGTAAACGCTGAGCGCAAAAACCGGGCCGCGCTCACGCTTTGCTGCGGCATCCTACGGGGAACGTGCGCAAAAGGCGGGCTGATCGTCGTGATCAGTCCGCCGCTTGCACATTGGCCGAACTCACCCACCACGCGTTCTTGCCCTGCGGCAACTGAACCAGCACCGCGGACGGATCGTCGACGCCGTCGTCGGCTACTTCGCATACTGCGAGACCGTCAGGCAGGCGTTTCACCTCGCCGGCCGACTGGAACAGCGCGATACGTTGCGCGCTCAACGGTCGCAGCTGACGATACACGTCAAAGCTGATTGCCGCCGGCACGTCGCCGCGAATGTGCAGCGTGTCGGCCTCGCCGCAGCGCACCGGCTCCGCGGCGAACACGGCGGTGCTGCCGAACAGACAGCCCAAAGAAAGCGCCATGACGGCAAGACGTGAATGGATCATGATGATTCTCCGAAAACGGAATGGGGCCACGGCTTGCAACCGCAAGCCGTGCGAATGAACGAAAGCGTGCGACCCGGGCGAACCGGCCGCCCTAACCGGCCGCGCCCATCCTCATGGCGGATTGTCGTGTCCGCCGCTGCGGCCATTGTCGCCGCCGGTGGCGACGTCGAGCCGGCTGATGTCGCAAGACGTCTGACTGAAACCCGAGTAAACCACCGACCAGTTGCCGACAATCGCGGCCTGCGCTTCGGCGAGGCTCAATTTGCCTTCGCAAACGCAGCGCTTGAGCATGACCGCCGCGCGCGCCTTGCGGCGCTCGCCCTGCTGGCCCGCCCACGGCAGGAGATCGAGATTCGAAGGTGCGTCCGGCGAGCCGCCGAGCACGATCGGCACACGCCGGTCGAGCGCAAAGGCCACGCCGTTGTCCGCGTCGATGCCGCGCGCGGCAAGCAGGCGGTCTTTGCGCGCCATCAGTTCGTCGAACGGCGGCGCAACCGTGTCGGCATAGCCGGGGCGGCAAATCGTCTCGCCCACCGATTGCTGTGTGACACGTTCGTCGAGCATCCCGGCATCTTGCGCGCGGGCTTCGCCCATGCACAGCGCAAGCAATGCCGCAGAGCCGAGTGCGAGTCCGAGCGCAATGCGCGCGCCGCGCAGAGGACGCGCCACGCCGCGCCGACGGATGGGCGCCGGCGGAGCCGTTTCATATGTACTGCCGGTCGGGTCGCGGAAGTGGTGAGTGCGACGCCTGTCTGCAATGCCTGCGTTCATTCGTCGGCGCACCGGGAGCGGCACGCAATAGTTCAATTCGCAGACCAATTAAAACACATTCAATATGAATAAGTAACAACAGCAGGCCATTTCCGCAACCTGCGGGCGAACATTGCGGACTTCAGAAGCGGTCGAAACCGGCGACGCCACCACCGTGCCAGCACGCCCGCACCCCCAATCCGGATGCGCCGCCGGGCCAGAGCCGCCTGCCAATACCGCTGCGTTCGTCGCCCCGGGCGTGATGCCCACGACACGTCGCGCCTACGTCAATATGCCGCTACCTCGGCACCCGCGCCTGCAGCGCGCGGATACGCGTCAGCGCCTGCGTGTCGGACACCGTCGTGTCGTACATCTTCGCGAGGTCTGCCTTGAGTGCGGTGCGCGACCCGCCGTCGAGATAAACCATATGCCCCGACGGATAAAAGCGCGCCGACAGATTCTGCCGGACCTGCTGGCTCAGCAGCGGCATTTGCTGCAGATCGAGCACGGTCTGATAAAACGGCGTGACGTAGTCGAAGAAGCCGTTTGCCGACAGCACCTTCAGATCGGGATTGAGCGCCATCACCGCCGCCAGGTCGCCTGCCGTGTACAGGATGATGTTGCCCTTCGCGTCGACGCCCTTCTGCGCGCCCGTCGGGTCGATGTGGCCAAAGTCCCAGTACTGGAAGGCCTGATCGTTCAGGTCGGTGAAAGACGAATTCGACGTGTACTTCAACTGCTCGTTCAGATACACGTTCCACATCGTCGTATAGACGCCGGTGACCGCCGTCATGGTCGGGTCGTTGCCGCCCGAATTCGGGTCGATCTTGCCGGCAATGCCCGTGCCGATCGCCGTCACCCGGCCGTCATACTCGCCGAGCGCGAGACCTTTGGACTTCAGCAGCGTAGTCAGGAAGAGCGAATTACCCCGGCTGTCATACGACGCGATATCCAGACTCCAGGCAAGCAGGGCCGTTTTATCGATGCCGGTGTATTCGCTGAGTTTTTCGACCGTTGCCGAGTCCGTGGCCGGAAATTTGCGCAGCGCGGCCAGATAGTCGGTGCGCGCGAACTGCGCCACTTCTTCGGCGAACGTGCCGAGATCGGTCGGCCGCGGCGCGATGCCGAGCTTCTTGTGATACCAGGCGTCCGCGGCCGCCGTGGGCAGTGCGCCGACCGGGTTGCCGGACTGCGTGTAATCGAGAATCGACGATTGCAGCGTAATGCCGTTCAGATCGACGCCGTCTTCGTGCAAGCGGTACGCCAGCACGCAACTGCGCGCCGTGCCGTACGACTCGCCGAACAGGTACTTGGGCGAATTCCAGCGGTTATTCTTTGTCAGAAAGCGCTTGATGAACTGCTTGATCGAGTCGGCGTCCTGATCGACGCCCCAGAAGTCGCGGTTCTTCTTCGGGGCGATCGCCGCCGAGTAGCCGGTGCCGACCGGGTTGATGAAGACGAGATCGCTCTTGTCCAGCAGGCTGTCCGGATTGTCTTCCATCGAATACGGTGCGGGCGGCGTGAAGCTCGGCATCGACGTCTTGATGCGGCGCGGCGCGAACGAGCCCAGCAGCACGAACACCGACGACGACCCCGGCCCGCCGTTGTAGAAGAACGTTACCGGGCGGGCCTCCTCCTTCTGGCTGTCCTGCGTGAACGCCACATAGAACATCCGGGCTTCCGGCTGCGAACTGCTCGGATCGACGATGACGAGATGACCCGCTGTCGCCGTGTAGTTGATCTTGTGGCCGCCGATGGTCACGGAATGATGCGTGATCGCGGCAGTTTCGGTTGTATCGGTGACGGAATCGTCCGGCCCATTGCCGTAGGCGACCGGATCGAAGAACGGCTGATCGCCGGCTTTGTGCGGCGTGCTGGCGGCAGCCGGTGCGGCCGAAGCATGAGAATTGTGCGACGACTGCGGACTAACGGAAGCTGACTCGGTATTCGTCATGATCGCTCCATGGGTTCGTTCACGTCTTGTACGTCGCCCCCAAAGCGGACCTGCAAGTGAACCCGCAGGCGGACCTGCTTCGGGGCGTGTGTTGCAGACTATAGTGCGGCCGCCACCTTCTGACCATTGGGACTGCCGAGGCCCGTGCAGGCATCCCAGCCCGCCGATGCCGCGAAGCTGCCGTTATTGCCTTGCGTGATGTCGTTGCATACGCCCGGCGTCTTGTACAGCTTGGGGTTGATAAAACCGGCCGGCTGCCCTTTCACCGCATTGATGCGCGCGATCAGCGCGGCCCACAGCGGCGCGACCGCACTGGTGCCGCCGACCACCGTCTGCGTACCGTCGATCAATACGCTGTAACCGGTCACCGGAGACGCGTCGCCCGCGACGTCCGGCACGCCGCGTCCGCTGAGCGCCTTCTTGCCGCCGCCAGACGCCGTGGCGGACAAGCCCTTCTGCCACGCCGGCACGGAGAAGGCATGGCTCACCCCGCCGCCGGTCGCCCCGCCATCCGCGCCGTCGTTCCACACTGCCTCATGCGAGATCGAGGTGCCCGACGCGGTGAGGTTCGTGCCGCCGCAGGCCAATACATACGGGCTCGACGCCGGGAAGTCCACCTGGTCGCCGCCGCTCGCGCCGTCGCTCGAACCGCTGTCGCCCGACGCCGCGCACACTGTGACGCCGAGCGCCGCCGCAGACTGCAGCACGCCGTTGAAGGCCTGCAACGACTGGCTGGTCCAGTTCGACTCCGGTGCGCCCCAACTGATGGATATCACCGACGGCTTGTTGGTCGCATCGTGTACCGCGCGGCTCACCGCGTCGATGAAACCGGCGTCGCTGTTCTGCGTGAAATACACCGCGATCTTCGCGCCGGGCGCGATCGCGCCGACGATCTCGATATCGAGCGTGACCTCGCCGTCCGGCCCGTTCGGATCGCCGCTCGGCTGATTGCTGCCCTGATCGACGCCGACCGACTTCACCGTGGGCGACGCAACGCCGAGACTCGCGAAGTAGGACTTGAGATCGGCGGTGTTATACCCGCCGCCCAGTTCGATGATGCCGACGCACTCGCCGCCGCCGTCGCCCTGCGGAAAATGGTAGAGCGACGCGAGTTGCGGCGGAGTGAAGGAAACCTGACGACCCCGCGCCGGCTGGAACGGCGGCCGGATGCGAAAGTGCGGGTGTGCCTGCGGGCGGTTGTCGAGGCCCATCACGGCTTCCACCACGCCGTGCAGATCGTCCGGCACGCTGATCGCTCCGGTGCGGCCACGGAACTGGCCGGCCGTGTGATGTTCGTAATGCTCCAGCTTGACGGCGAACGCGTTCTGGAACTGGGCGATCGTGCCGCCCAGCACGACCGAGCGCGCGGCCGGATCCTCGCGCACCACCGTCAAGCCGTGTTCGGTGGCAAAGGCCTTGACCTTGGCGATGTCGTCCGGCGCGGCGCCGTAGTCTTTTGCGAGTGCCTCGCGCGAGATCGGCTTGACGCCCGGATCGCCGGCTTCGATCCTGCTCATCAGCGCGTCGAACTGCGCCTGCTGCTGACGGCGCAACATGACGAACACCTCGATCCGCTCCGCCGGATCGCATTGCCCCACGACTTTCGAACCCTGTTCCACGGTTCGTTCACTGCCTGGCAGCGGGTGCTTGTTGACCATGATGTCGACTCTCCAGTTAGCGTGACGGTACGCTCCACACAGTGGACCCAGCACGCCACGCGCCTGCACAACCTCATTGCCTGAAGCCGGCGGCAAGTTACTGTTTCAGGGACTGCGTCAAACCGTCCGACCAATCCATTCGAACACAGTTCCGGCGTGCGCGGCAGTTGTCCGGATGGCTAACGGCGAGTCGCATCCATGCGGGTACTTCGCCGCTCGCGCTATGATGCTGCAGCGGCAATCCAGCCGTTACATTGCCTCGCGCGCCAGCCGCGCGCACGATCAAAGAATCAGAGGAAGCCCCATGTCAATTTCGATGTATCAAGCATCATTGCCCGTGATGATCCGCGGCCTGACGAACCTGCAGGTCATTCTGGGCAAGGCCGAAGCGCACGCCGCCGCGAAACAGATCGAGCCCTCGGTGTTCACCACCGGCCGGCTCGCGCCGGATATGCTGCCGCTGACGCGCCAGGTCTATATCGCGAGCGACACCGCGAAGGGCTGCGCCGCGCGTCTGGCCGGCGTCGAAGCGCCGAAGTACGAAGACGTCGAACAGACTTTCGAAGAACTGCATGCCCGCCTTCAAAAGACGATCGATTATCTGAAGGAATTCAAGCCGGCACAGATCGACGGCTCGGAAGAGCGCGAGATCACGCTGAAAATGCGCACGGGCCCGATCGAGTTCACGGGCCTGTCGTATCTGCTCGGTTTCGTGCTGCCGAACTTCTTTTTTCACATCACGACGGCGTACGACATTCTGCGTCACAACGGTGTGGAACTCGGCAAGCTCGACTATCTCGGCGGTATCAAGTAGGTATCAAGTAAAGCACGCGTGCATGACCTCGCGGCTTGTGCATATGCGGTATGAGCGTTGACGAGCCGCGCTTGCGTGAGGCGGCAAAAAAGGCGTGGGCCACGCCCCGGCAATTTCACATACGCGGCTGGAACGCAATGATCGCCATGCCGGCCAGCGTAAAGACGACACCTGCCGCGTCCCACAGCGTGGGCCGCACTTTGTCGACGCACCATAGCCAGACAATCGCCACCGCCACATACACACCGCCGTAAGCCGCATACACGCGGCCTGCGGCGGTGCCATGCAAGGTCAGCAACCAGGCGAACAACGCGAGGCTGAGCGCGCCCGGTACAAGCAGCCAGATCGGACCGTCCTCTTTCAGCCACCGCCACGGCAAATAGCAGCCGACAATTTCAGCAACGGCGGTCACGGCATAAAGCAGAAAAGTCTTCATTGATGGGTGCAGTAAGTGATGGTGATGCCACAGAGAATGCGCGGCACTCTATCGGCTTTATTAACACAATCACTTTGCGCGCGGGCATGGCGCATGCGAGAGTCTGCGGGTTCTCTCTTTAATTGCCCTTCGCCATGAGTATTGCGTCACCCTGCATCGACATCTGCAAGTTCGACAGCAAAACCGGTTTCTGCGTCGGCTGCCTGCGCACCCGCGACGAATGCAAAAGCTGGAAGAAGATGAAAGACAAACATCGCAGGAAAATCATCGAGGACCGCTCGCGGCGCGAGCATAAGCTGAGCCGGTGAGCGGCCTCGGCCCTCCCCGTGCAGCGACGATCCGCGTCAGGCTCGTCGCGCCATATCGGTCCAGCGAAAGTCAGTCCAGCGAAAGCCGCACGGCAAACCCGATCAGCGCCGCCGAGAAGGTCCAGCGCTGCAGCGTTTGCGCCAGCGGATGAGCCCGCATCCAGGTGGCGATGCGGGCGGCGCCGATCGCATACATCGCGTCGAAACACGCGCCTATGGCGAGCAACACGAGGCCGAGTTCGACCATCTGCAAAGCCACCGGCCCCGCCTCCGGACGCACGAACTGCGGCAGCAGCACCGAACAGAACAACAGCGCTTTCGGATTCAGCAAATTGGTCAGCAGACCTTTGACAAAAGCAGCCCGCAGCGGGCGCGACTCGCCGCTTGCAGTGGCGGCATCAGGCAGCGCGAACACCGGCGAACGAAAAATCTGGATGCCCACCCACGCGAGATAAACCGCGCCGCCATAGCGCACCACGTCGTATAGCCACGGTGCGCTGCGCAACAGCGCGGCCACTCCGCATGCCGACAGCGTCACGTGGGTTGCGCGCGCGAGACCGAGTCCCCCGGCAGCCGCGAAACCGCTGCGCGCGCCGCGTCCGATGCCGGTTTGCAGCAGCAGCGCCATGTCCGGTCCAGGCACGGCGTAGACGACAAAAAGCGCTGCGATATAGACGGCGAGCAGGTGTGCGGAAATCATCGAAGCCTCCTGTTTTTCAGGCCTCTATCTTGCTATCGCCGACGGAGAGTTTGTTGGCGATTTACCGGCCGGTCCGCTTTGAGTTTGGGGGAATACGCTAACATTCTGACTTACGCCTATCTTTTCCTCCAATCCGCCATCAGCATTGCCAACGCCATGACAACCGACCTCGATAAAACCGACCGCGCAATCCTCGCCGCGTTGCAGACGGACGGCCGCATGTCGAATGCGCGGCTGGCCGAAACGGTCGGCCTGAGCGAAACGCCGTGCGCGCGCCGTCTCAAGCGCCTCGAAAACGACGGCTATATCGACCAGTACCGCGCGATGCTGTCGCGCTCCGCGCTCGGCTTCGGCGTGGTGGCCTTCGTTTATGTACGCTTTGCCGTGCACGACCGCGCGGTGGCGACGCGCTTCGAGCGCGAGGTGCAGGCCATCCCGCGGATTCTGGCGTGTCACAACGTGTCGGGCAGCGCCGACTACATCCTGCAGGTGGTGGCACGCGACCTCGACGACTACGGCACGTTCATGCGCGACGAGATGCGCAGTCTGCCCGGCGTGACATCGGTGGAATCGGCGCTGTCGTTGCGAGAGGTAAAGGCCAACGGCGGCCTGCCGCTATCCTGAGCGCGGACGTGGCATAGTCACGCCTTTGAAACGGCGCGAGCCGACCAGACGAATTCGGAGTTTTTCATGGATCACGAACAGGCGCGAGCCGAAGAAACCGCCGCGATGGCGCGTGTACTGACCGCGACGCAGCGGGTGCAGTCGGCCTTCGCGTCGCTGCAGTCGCAATTTCCGCCGGCCGGCAGCGGCAACCCTTCGCAGTTCGCGTTGCAAACGTTCGACGCCGCGCTGCAGGAACTCGAAGATGCGCAAGCCGCATTTGACGAACTGCTTGGCGATCTGCTCGACGGCAATCGTTGAAAAGCCATCCAAAACGACGCCGCCTATGTTTCACCGCTGCATAAGCGCGTGTTTCGAAAACACGCCGTGGCGTCGTGGCCGTTGAAACCGTTGCTCGTGCCCGCGCCAGTCTCGGCCTACCCGCCAATCAGCCGGACGCCGCGCGGTTTCATACTTCAGCGCATGCCCTATCCGGAAGATCAAAACGGACGCGCCCCGCTCAATGCCCGTCCGTTTCGATCACCGGTTCGCAGAGAATCGGAAAGTTGACCGAGTTCGCGATATAGCACTTCTCGTGCGCAACATGATGCAGGTGCGCGGCGAGTTCGACATCGCCGCCCGCGCGAATGACAACATGCGGGCGCAGAACGATCTGTGAAAAACGGCCCTGCTTCGGATCGTCGAGCAGGGTGCCTTCGGCGTTGTCGCGATATGCGGTCACGGCGATGCCGGCATCCGCGCACAGATGCAGATACCAGAGTTGATGGCAGGCGCTGGCCGAGGCGACCAGCAGATCCTCCGGATTCCAACGCTTCGCGTCGCCGAGAAAGACCGCGTCCGATGAACCGGCAAGCTCGGGTTTGCTGCCTGCGGCAATCACATGATCGCGCCCGTAGTCGCGGTATCCCGAAGTGCCGCTTCCGCGATTGCCGGTCCACTGCACCGATACCTTGTATTCGTGCTCGCCATACGCCATGCCAACCTCCCTGTTTCGAACCGGATCAGCTTGCCTGAGGCGTGCATTTTATACGCCGCCATCATGCGATGGACGCGCGCATTTTTGCTGACTAATTCTGCGGCAACGCCTTGCCGGCGAGATTCGGCGCACGCGGGTCCGGGTTCATGTTCAGGCTGGTGCCGTTTGCCCTCATGTTACTGAGTGCGGGGCCGGTTCCCGCGCCGCCTACTCTTCCCACGGCCGGTGCCGGACTCGTGCCGAGGCCCGTTGCCGGCGCCCCGCTCATGTTGCCGATCCCGCTGGATTGCAGGCCACTCATGCCGCCGGCTCCCGCATTGCCTGGTCGGGCGACCAACTGCGCGTGCGCCGCCGCGGCGAAGCCGAGCATCAGTGCCGTCGCTACGATACCGCCCTTTACTGTCGTCATATTCCACTCCGTTACACCGTCGAATTGCGCGGCCGCGATCTCAACATTGCGGGCCACTCGAACAGTATGACGACGCCCGCCCCGCTTCGTTCAGCACCGAAAATCAGGGCTCGACGACCGCGGCGCGATACCTCCGGCGATTCGCTGAGCGCTTCGCGAATCCGCGGCCGGTTTCACCACATGCCGGTTTCCAAAAAGGAATAAGACGGCTGCCGTGCGCGTTATGATCAATCGTTACGCCAGAAGCGGCCGATCGCGCACGATGGAGCACGTCTACGTTCACCTCCTGCATCTGCTGGCCGGCCACCCGGGCTGGACACTCACGGTCATTTTCCTTGCGGCCTTTCTGGAGGCCATCGCCGTTATCGGCACCTTCATTCCGGGCAGCACCGCGATGTTCCTTGCCGGCGCGCTGACCGGCACCGGCTCGCTCAGCCTCGGCTGGGTATTCGTGTGGGCAATCGCGGGGGCAATCGCCGGCGACGGCATGAGCTTCTGGCTCGGCAGCCGCTACAAGCACCGGATCATCCAGTTCTGGCCGTTCTGCAAACATCCCGAAGTGCTCGAAGCAGGCCACCGCTTCTTCCGCAAACATGGCGCCAAGAGCGTCGTTCTGGCGCGCTTCATCGGTCCGTTGCGGGCCATCGTGCCGGTGGTGGCGGGTATGCTCGGCATGCCGCCGCTGCGTTTCTACGGCATGAACGTGCTGTCGGCGCTGATCTGGGCGCCCGCCCATATCCTGCCGGGCATGATATTCGGCGCCTCGGTGTTGCTGGCGGGCGCGGTGTCGTTCCGGCTCGTCGTCATCATCGCGCTGCTGGTGGGCATTGTCTGGTTGAGTTTTCGCGCCGCGCGGGTTCTGCTCTCGCACGCCAATGCGTGGTCGAGCGCCGCCGGCCGCCAAGTGGGAAGCTGGGCCTGCCGCCACCCTGGGCCGTTCGGCCGTTTCGCGCGCAAGATGCTCGACCCGCAGACGCCGGACGCCAGCAGCATCCTGCTGACGTCGCTGGTCGTGCTCGTATCCGGCGCGCTGTTTTTCGGCGTACTCGACGACGTCATCAGCGGCGATCCGCTGACGCAAGTGGACCTCTCCGTCTATCACTTCCTGCGCTCGGTACGCACGCCCTGGAGCGATACGGTTCTCGCGGGTCTGTCGACGCTCGGCAGCAACATGACGCTCATGGCGCTGATCGTGACGGTCGTCGTGTGGATGCTGCTCGAACGGCGCTGGCGCACCATCGGTTACTGGCTCGCCGCGGTCGTGTTCTCCCAATTGCTGATCTTCGTGCTGCAATTCGCGATGCACCGCGCGCCGCCTAACGAGCTGATGGTCGGCGCCTATGTGTTTCCAAGCAATCACGTCGCCGCGACCGTCATCGTGTACGGCTTCCTCGCGTTCCTGCTGGCGCGCCGGGTCGGCATGCTCGAAGGTGTGCTGGTGGCGGCCGCGAGCACGATCGTGGTGATCGTGGTCGCGCTCGCGGGACTGTACTTCGGCAGGTACTGGGTGTCCGATGCGATCGGCGGCGCCGCGCTCGCGTACATCTGGGTGGCGATCGTTGCGTTGACAGCCATCTGGCGGCACCCGGAGGCGCCGCCCGAGCGCACGTTCATGCCCGTGGTGGTGCTGCTGGTCATGCTGGTCAGTGTGGGCGTGCAACTCGCCGTCGCCATGCCCGCGCCGCTGCCGGATACCGCGCTGCGCCCACCGCCCGTGCTGGTCACGCAGGCGCAATGGACGCTCTCCACGTGGAAGCGTCTGCCCTGCTACCGCTCGGATATGGGCGGCGACCGCAAGGAGCCGCTCACGCTGCAGTGGGCGTCGAACCTCGATTCGATCCGCGGCCAGTTGCGCGCTCAGGGCTGGGTCGAGGGAACGGACGTATCGGCGCACAGCCTGCTCTCGCTCGCCTCGCCCAACGTCGCGGCGGTGTCGCTGCCGGTGTTGCCGAAGCTGAACAACGGCGTGCCGTCGTCGCTGGTCTTCATGCGTCCGGGCAGCACACGCGATGAGCGCGACGTGCTGCGCTTCTGGCCCAGCGGTTACGCGGTGGAGACAGGCACCTCCACCCAACCGCTGTGGGTGGGCGCTTTCGCGCGCGAACGGCTGTCCCGGGCATCGTGGCCGATCAACATTCTGCGGGTCGACCGGGAGATGACCTCGTTCGATGCACACGCCAGATCCAGTGCCGGCCTCGACGCGGCGATCGTCGCCCGGGTGAGTTGCCACGGTGTGCCGGTGTCGCTGCTTGCCTCGCCGGTGGAGTGAGCGCATTCGCTGTTACGACGAAGAAATCGCTCTGCGCTCAATCAGTTAGCCCGCTTGGCCAGGACTTGTCCACAAGGATATGAACAATTTCTGTGGATAAGCCGAGCCGGCGCGGCGGGCATTTATCAATCCGGACCGGGCCGCTGCGTGGATCACCGTATGCGCCGCCACGCCGACCCACTTCGATATTTCCGCTTGACTCGCGCCCAAAATTTAAGCACAATCTTTCCACTGTAAACATATTGACGTTTTCACCTCACATGAACGCCTCCGTCTCCGCCTTTCGCGAAGCGCGCGCTCAGCATCCAACCCGAGGCGAAGATCTCACCACTCTGGAGTTCACAATGAATTTCTTGCTGACATTTGCCCCGTTCATCGCCTTTGCAGTGATTGAACGCGTTGCCGGTTCGCCGGCAGGACTGATTGCCGGTGCGCTCGTCGCCGCCGTACTGCTGCTGCGCGACTTCGTGAGCCCGACTCGCCACGTCAAGCTGCTGGAAGTCGGCACCGTTCTGCTATTCGGCGCGTTGGCCGTCTATGCGCTGACGAGCGACGTGCAATGGTCCATCGCCGCGGTGCGCCTGCGTGTCGACACGGGGCTCACGCTGATCGTTCTCGCCACGATCGCATTGCGCCAGCCATTCACGCTGCAATACGCACGCGAAACCGTCGATCGCGAGCATTGGAACAGCGCGCATTTCCTCCATGTCAACTACGTGATCAGTGCGGCATGGGCTGGCGCATTCGCCATCCTGGTACTGGCCGATATCGCAATGGCCTATGCGCCGGCGCCGCTCCATTCAACGGGCGTCATTGCATCAGTGATCGCGCTGATCGCCGCGATCAAATTCACATCGTGGTATCCGGCGCAATACACCGCCGGGCAGGCATAACGCCGGCATCGAATTCCCGCACAGAGGGCGGGAATTCCACCATCAAATGATTCCACTGGAAAGATTTTAATCTGCTAACACGCCTGGTTAAAAAACGTCATTCCAGGCAATGCGAACCAACAGACGGGCACACAGCACCAGTTTTCTCTAGAGTTGAAGGGTTGGCCATCAATCGTGTCGGTCGACTGTCGCGCTGATTCTCCGGCGCGAGCTCAACCTAAGGGAAATCAAATGAGAACTTCTATTCACGCCGAAGTATTGACCTATGCCGACGAGCAAATCAGCGTTGGCCACCTTCAAAATAGTGCCCCTTTGGCACTCAAACACACCATCAGCCCGGAAGAGATCCGGGATAATCTGCCCGCCGGTCAAGGCGGAGTCGGGTTTTTATTTCACGCTACCGACTGGGATACGCTTTCGTTTTCATTTCATAATGTGAAGCATAGAAACGCGTCATTTGAAGAAGAGCTTTGGAGAACGAAGCCTTTCATTGCATCGCCGATCTATTCGGGATCCCAGATCATCGGGGCCAATATTGCCTGTCCGGTTCCTCTCGAGTTGTGGCTTGGAAGCCCGCGCGGCATCAAGCGATTCCGCGAAACGCAATTCTTCCCGGCCCTGGAGCTGGCAAGGCAGGCGGGTTTGAACATGGTGGCAATGGGCGCCTCCACGCCTTATGCGTGCAACTACGGGGCGCTGCCGCGCGACACCAGGCCGCCGCATATCACCACGGGCCATGCCGCCACCGCCGCCATGCTGAAAGACTGGGCCATGCACTGCTGCAATGAACTCGACCTCGAATTCGGCAAGACAAAACTGGCGTTATTCGGCGCCGCCGGCCGGCTCGGCACGACGGTGGCCAAATACGCGCTCTACAAGGACGCACCGCGCGAGCTCGTTCTGATCGATCTGCCGGACAAGGTGAACCTGCTCACGGAGCAAGCCAAAGAGTTGATGGCGTCGGATCTGCTCGGCAAAACCCGGGTTTCGGTACACACGTTCAGTCCGAACACCCCATTGCCGGACTTCGATGGCGCCATTCTGGCGAGCAGCACCAGCGTGCCCTACCTCACGGCGGCCGACCTCAGGCGCGCGCAGTTCTGGATCGACGACTCGCATCCCCGGGCCGCGAGCGTCGAGGCTGAACTCGCGTCGCGCGGTCATACGCTATATATTGAGTGCTTCGCCCGTGGCCCTGCCGGACTCAACACCACCTTCCCGTTCCGGCTGCCGACCACACGCGATTGCTACACCTGTTTCGCCGAAGGTTACTCCGCCTGGCAGGAAGGCATTGCGTCCGACTTCATCATCGGCAGTCCGCCCGTGTGGTCCGTCTCCTACACGCACAGTTTGCTGAAAAAGTACGGTTTTGCGGTCGGCCCATTTCATGGGAAAAACGGCTCGCCGATCACGCTGGATGCGCAACTTCGCGGCAAGCAGGAATTGATGAGTTCGTAGATTTCACTGGAGGCCCGATGGGAATGCCGCGCGAGAGCATGCGGGACGTGCTGGAACGAAGCCGGTTTGCAATACGTTGGGGGGGCGCACTGGGCCTCCTGTGCCACCCCATCTACTATGTAGTGTGGACCTATGTCCTGCCACAGCCTTACGACAACCTCGCCCTTCGATTGAGTGCGGCGCTCGTCTGCATTCCATTGATTTTCCAGGCGCATTGGCCAAAGCGGTTCAACCATTACCTGCTGATTTACTGGCATTGCTGCCTGATCTACGTATTGCCATTCGTTTGCACTTTCCTCGCGATCAGAAATTCATTCTCCACCATGTGGATGATGACCGAGGTCATGATGATTTTCATTCTGGCGCTGTGCATCGACAATCCGCTTTTACTGATGGGCTGCATCGGCATTGGCGTGTTTTCCGGCGCCCTGGCCGCGGTGCTCAGCTCCCCGGTTCCGATTGTCGTGACTGCGGCCGATCAGTCGAATCTGGCCTTGCTGCCGGTCGTCGTTCTGTGCAGCATGGCCTTCAGCCATGCGATCAGCAAAGGACGCATCTTCGTGGAAAAGAACCGCGCGTTGCAGGCGCTCGCGGGTTCGATCGCCCATGAAATGCGCAATCCGCTCAGCCAGTTGCGGTATGTGCTGGACCGCGTGGAAGAAGTACTGCCTTCGACAGGGGAGTCCAACCAGTCGCCGGCGTTGCCGCGCGAAGACGCCGCGGCGCTCTATCGACATCTCGCGCATGGGCAATTGTCGATCGAGCGCGGCCTGCGCATCATTGCCATGACGCTGGACGAGGTCAGTGCGAAACCCATTCGCCCGGATTGCCTGAGCTATCTGAGCGCGGCGGGCACCACGCGCAAGGCGCTGGAAGAATACGGCTTCGGCGACGAAAAAGAACGCGACAAGGTCAGGCTTGTGGTACGGGAAGACTTCACCTTCAAGGTGGATGAAACCGTCTATCTGTTCACCCTGTTCAACCTGATCAAGAACGCGCTGCATCACATCGCCACGCACCCGGCGGCCACGCTCACGCTGACGATCGAACAACAGTCGGTCGTGGTTCGCGACACCGGTCCCGGCATCGCGCCCGACATGCTACCGCACCTGTTCGAGCCCTTCCGGACGACGGGCAATTCGGCTGGGACAGGGCTGGGACTCGCCTACTGCCAGCGTGCGATGCACGCCTTCGGCGGCAGCATCACCTGCCGCTCGGAACTCGCGACATTCACGGAATTCACGCTGCAATTTCCCGTGGTTCCGAAGAGCGAAATCGCGGACTACGAGCGTCGTATCCTGGAACACGCCGCGCCCTTCTTCAAGGGCAAACGCATTCTCATCGTGGACGACGACGCCGGTCAGCGCGCGCGAGCCTCCCGTGCATTGGCGCAAGTGGGCGCGCACGTGAGCGAGGCGGAAAACGGCGCGATCGCGTTGACCGTGCTGCGCGAGTCGGTTCCCTACGACCTCGTGTTGATGGACATCAACATGCCGGTTCTGGACGGCTACAGGACCACCGAGAGAATTCGCGCCGGTCACGGCGATCCGAGCTGGAACGTGCTGATTGCCGCTTACACCGCGGAGCCCGGCACGGTGGTGCGGTTGCTCGCCCGGCGAGCCGGCATGGATGAAATCATCAGCAAATCCTGCAGCGTGCTCGAATTGATCACGTCTTTGCAGACGCTGTTCGAAAGCGGCAACCGGCACCATCTGAACCAGACATCCGACGCGTTCTCCGGCAAATCGATCCTGGTCGCGGACGACGACACGTACAGCCGACTGGTCGCCAAAGGCTATCTGGAGCGATGCGGCGCGAGCGTGGTCGAAGCCGAGCATGGGCAGGCTGTTCTTGCGCACCTGCAGGGCGACGGCGTGATCGACGCCATCATCATGGATATGAATATGCCGGGCATGGGCGGCGTGGAAACGACCGCGCTGATTCGTGCCCGCGCCGACTCGTATGCCACCGTGCCGATCATTGCCTTGACCAGCCAGTCGGACATCAAGGCAGTCCAGACGTGTCTCGCCGCGGGCATGAACGAAGTCATGATAAAACCCCTGCAAGGCGGCTCGCTCTATGCGTGCCTCGCGCGGCAGTTCGCACGGCAACGCGGCGGCATTGTTCCGGCGGAGACCGGTTCATTACCAGTGCCGGCGGCCACGCTGGCCGGCAAGCCTCCCGTCATGACGGAAAGCACGCTGCTCGACGAGAAGCACCTCGAAGAACTGGTGTCGCTCGATCTGCTCGACGAATCGTTCCTCAAAGGCATCGAGCAGATTCGCCTGCTGGTGACGCGGCTCGGCGCCAGTGTCGCGGCCGTCGATCTCGAATCGACGCAAGGCGCGCTGCACCTTCTGCTCGGCGTCAGCGGCAACATCGGCGCAAGAGCGCTGCATCAGTTCGTGCGGCAGATTTATGCGCGGCTGGTGGAAGACGAATGGCCCGCGGAAGCCGACTGGCTCACGCGCATCGGCACCTTGAGCGAGCGTTCGACCGACGCGCTGCAGGCGTATTTCGCTTCAGCCAGCGCACGCCGCGAACATCGCGATCTCCTGAGCGATGAATGGCCATGACGGCCATTCGATCTTATCGCGAGGCCAGTTGAGTGTCGGACGGCTCTTCGTCGCCCGCAGTGTGCACGCGGCCGTTGGAACCGGGAAAGCCCATCGTCACCGTGGTGCCCGCGCCGACCGTCGATTCGATCCGCAGGCATCCGCCGAAAGATTGCATGATGCGGTTGCAAAAGATCATGCCCATGCCGTGGCCGCCGGCGCCGGAGTAAGTGGTAACCGGATCCTGCAGCAGGCGCGCTCTTATCTCCGGCGCGATCCCCGGCCCATTGTCGCGAATGCGGATCTCGTGCTCGGGGAAAGCCGCGACCTCGAGGCGCAACGAAGGCGCGCTTCTGCCGTCGAGCGCGCGCAGTGCGTTGGACAGCAGCGAAGACAGCACGAGCGCCACGCAGTTGGGCATGGCATGCACGACGAAATCTCCTTCCACCTCGACCTTGATCCAGTCGCGCTGCGACGCGACGAACGGATATGTGTCGAGCAGCGTGGCGATCAAACGGGTGGCTCTGACCGCGCGCGTGGCGCCGCCCGACGCGGACTGCTGGCCGCCGCTCTTGTGCACCGTTGCCCAGAAAGACGAGATCAGCGTCAGGCAATACTGCGCGTTGTTCAGCATCGAGGTTGCCGCGAGGCCGATCTCCCGCTGGCGCTCCGGATCGTATTGCGCGGCCACGTCGTTCTCGACGGAGCGCGCGAACAGCGAGATGGTTGCGAGCGGCGTATTCAGTTCGTGGGCGAGGAAAGCCAGCGTTTCGTCCATTGCCAGCAGCCTCTGCTGACGCGTTTCCCGCTCCGTGTAGCGCGCGCTCGCCAGTTGCAGGGCCTCGCGCACCATGTCCGTTCGCAGCGGCTTTTCGAGGATGCGGAACACGTCGCCCGTATTGACCGTTTGCAGCAGCATGTCCTTGTCGGCGTAGGCGGTCACGAGAATGCGCACGATCTGCGGATATTCCAGCGCCACCTGGCGCAGCAGTTCGTCGCCATCGCCGCCCGGCATGCGAAAGTCCGTAACCAGTACCGCAATCTCCGCGCCGTGTTTGCCCAGCACGGTCATGGCCTCGTCCGCGCACTGGGCGACGTGCACGTTGTAATCGGCGTTCATGGCCCGCGCGAAGTGGTTGCGCGACATCTCGTCGTCGTCGACGAAGAGAATGGAAAACGGCGCCTGCATGGTGTCACTCATCGCATTCCCAGCGTGTCGAAAGTGATTGGAGCCCACTTCGCAGAAGATAAGAAACGGCTTGCCGAGGCAACCGCCGGACCGGTTGGAATCTGGAAGTATATGGTATCGCGCTAGCGGAAAAAGGGGGAAGCACCACCCGGCCTCAGCCACTTATCCAATATGAATCAACGCCGGCCAGGCATTCAGGCCCGCGATTGTGTTGCGCGAGATTACGCCGTTACACCTCGGCACGGCGCGGCGGCCGGACCGGTCGGCCGTAACAAACCGAAACCCCCCTCCAGCCGATCTCGCGAGAATAAGCGCCAGAGTCGGATAGACTCTGCTACTGATTGTCTGGATTCCTGTCGCCGGCAACGGCGATGCCCCTCCTGGGAGTTCGCATGGCGCTCTTCAATAGCAATTGGCCCAGCCGTTCATGGACGACGCTCGCCGGACGCAACCGGGCTGGCGGGAGACCCTCATGAGCGAAGCGCCGTCAATCCCGGTCAAGCGTGGGCGGCGAGGCCGCGTCGTGCTGGCGGTCGTGGTGCTGGCGCTGATCGCGCTGGTGGCCTTCCGGCTGCTGCGCTCGAAGTCGCCCAAGCCCGGCGTGGCGCCCCAGGTCGTGACGGTCGCCGCCGCGACCACCGGACCCATGCCGGAAACGCTGAGCGAGTTGGGCACGGTGACGCCCGTCGCCACGGTGACGGTATTGCCGCAGTTGAGCGGCTATCTGACCGCCGTCGGCTACCGCGAAGGGCAGGACGTCCAGAAAGGGCAATTTCTCGCGCAAATCGACCCGCGCCAGTTTGAAATCAGCAAGCGCCAGGCCGAGGCGCAACTCGCCAGGGACAAGGCGGCGCTCGCCCAGGCCCGCGCCGATCTCGCGCGCTTTACGCAACTCAACGAACGCAAGTCGATCGCCGAGCAGACCTATGCGGATCAGCAGTTTCTCGTCCAGCAGGACGAAGCGGCGGTCAAGGCCGACGAAGCCAACGTCGCGCAATTCGAGCTCGATCTGATCTATTGCCACATCACCGCGCCGGTGTCGGGACGGGTCGGGCTGCGCCTCGTCGATCCGGGCAACTACGTCACCGCGTCGAGTCAGCCGGGCATTGCGGTCATCACGACGATGAAACCGACCACGGTCGAATTCACGGTGCCGCAAACCGCTCTCGGCAAAGTGCTTAGGCGCACCAACTCCGGCGCGCAACTGCCCGTCACGGTGTTCAGCAGCGACAATTCCCGGCAACTCGCGACCGGCACGCTGTACGCGATCAACAACCAGATGGCGACCGCGACCGGCACGGTCACGTTGCGCGCCACTTTCGCCAATGAGGACGAGGCGCTCTTCCCCAACGAGTTCGTCAATGTCAAGCTGCTGGTCGACACGCTGCAGAACGCGGTGCTGGTGCCGACTCCCGCGGTGCAGAGCGGCGCGCCCGGCGACTACGTCTATCTGGTCAACGCCGACAATACGGTGTCGGTGCGCAAGGTCACGCTGGGACCGGGCGACGGCCAGCATACGGTGATCACGTCGGGGCTCGCCGCCGGCAACGTGGTCGTCACCGACGGCATGGACCGCCTGAGCGACGGCGTGAAGATCAAGGCATCCGCGACCCGGCCGGCTGCGGGAGCGGCGGGCGCTTCTTCGGC
>Ga0255336_100788_pt1 | contig 35604 bp, 21 predicted proteins | sample MeOH1_35cm_T3_17_FD_189102 | JGI IMG/M metagenome (GOLD analysis project Ga0255336, IMG submission 189102) | Sandy soil microbial communities from University of British Columbia, Vancouver, Canada - MeOH1_35cm_T3_179 | ecosystem: Engineered > Artificial ecosystem > Sand microcosm > Unclassified ...
GAGGTCACCGGCGAGGGCTGGGTCGAGCTCCAGGCCGATGGCACCCTCATCGGCGAATTTGCCGATGACAACGGCGACCAATCAACCCTGCAAGCCCGCCCGTGGTGACTTTTTCAACAGCCTGCTAAAGCAGAACCCCCATGAAAAGCCATCTAACCTTCGGAAGCGAGTATGGAAATTCCCAGGGGGATGGGGTCCCGATCGGCGTCGATAGGGACCCCATCTAGACCGAATTTGTGAGCACAATATCAGCAGCTTAACTCTAGTCAGCAACGGGGTACCACTTCGGTACTGATTCACAGTTAACGTGCGGGTGACCGAATGGAACCCGCATAATATTGTATGCGCCAACCTGTAGATTGGCTTCGCGGATGTTGTTTGACACCCCTCGTCATGGATTTCCCCTGGCTAAAGCGGCATATTGGAGATGGCTTAAGCATTGGGGGAATCATGGGCGGCAACAACGAGCTGGAAGTTGGCGGCGATGAGCTTGGCCGCATTCACTGGAAAAACAATCGGCGCAAGCGGGATCTATTTTGGATTGGCTTTCTCGAGGGAGCGCAGTCGAGCGGCCGCATCGAGGAAGGCGAGATCCCCGCATTGGAAGCCGAGGCCAGGGCTTTTGCGGAATTCTTTCAAGATCCGGATGCGCGCGATCTTGCCGAGGATATCCTCTATGTCCATGACCGGAATTCAAACGATCTCTATGAGCAGCTGACCGATGTCATCGAGGCAAAACGCCGGCGGCTCCTGGAGGATGGGGAATTCTCCGACAAGGACTGGATGAACGAGTTCCTCGGCTTTTGTGCCGGCGTCATTTGCGATGGGAAAGTTCTCGAGCGCGAGGCGATCGCGATGGCGCATCGCTTCAAGCGGGATCCTTATCTTTCGAAACACCCACTTCTCGTTCGTCTCAGGGATACGCTTTTCCAGGCGATTTCCGACGGGGTGCTGACAGGGGATGAGGCGGACGACATCCATGCCTGGATCGTCAGGATCGTGGGCGACGGATATGCCGATACCGGCATGGCGTCGATCGGGACGGCGCTGGCATTCGACGGGATGATCGACGATCATAGCGCGGTCGTCTTCGAGGGAATGTGTTTCGTGATAACCGGCGCCCTGCGGCTGGCGCCTCGGCGCGAAATCGTGGCGGTGATCGAATCCCTGAACGGGATATTCTCGCGATCGATCACGATGAAGACGAACTATGTCATCCTCGCTTCAACCGCATCGCGCGACTGGAAGGCGACCCATTTCGGTACGAAGATCGAAAAGGCCCAGGAATATCTGAACCAGGGGGCGCAGCTCCGGTTCTTGCCGGAACATATCTTCGAGGAAGCCCTGAAGACGCGGAATATTCGCCTGTAAAAGCTCGCGGCGCGCCGGTGTTGCCGGGCGCCGCTGCTCTGATCGTCTCCAGTTCCTTGCTTGACCGCATAAGGCGAAAAAGCGTCTGAGTCGGATTTAGACGCAAGAGCGCCTAGGCCCCGGGCCGTCATCTTGCCGTTGAGATCAGGCATCGGCACATCTCTGGCAGAGATCGGGATCCTGCGTCGCAAGCTCATCGAAAAGCACCTGCAGCGCTGGCATTTGTGACCGGCCGCTGGCGAGACCTCGACAACGACGCCAGCAAGCCCGCTCGCACCTTCGAGGCGCCTTCTCGTCGTTACCTTTGCAAGATGTAAATAGGCGTTCGAAATTTCCCCTTCGTGCAACCTCGGCTATCTAACTGATTTATCGTTCGGATTCGCGAGATTGCTGGGGGTCCCGGCCGGCGCCGATCGGGACCCCGCTCAAAATGAAGTTCTTGCTGCTGTCACAACCTGTTAAGCGTAATCAGGGGTAGGGGCCGACTTCGGCGCCGATCCACACCTTGTAAACCATCCCCCATGTGAGTCCATAGGAGGGCCCCGCGGCCAGCGACGCGCGTTCCATTGCGATGGCGTCGATGGCCGTGGGAGGTGCCTGTGGACCCACCTGGGCAAGCCGCCGGGTGGGGGTCTGGGGGAGGGTTATTCGCGCATTACGTCGCGCGGTATGGCGGCAACGGCCGCGCCGCCAAGGCTGTCCTGATCGGCGCGGTCCCGCCGGTGATGCTGAAGAGCGACAAGAATCCCGGCGGTTTGCCGATGGATGTGTTCGATGGCCTGCGCAACGCGCTGGTTGCCAATCGCGCGCAGTTTTTCCGCGATGTACCGAGCGGCCCGTTCTACGGCTTCAACCGTCCGAACGCCAAGGTCAGCCAGGGCCTGATCGACAATTGGTGGCGCCAGGGCATGATGGGCGGCGCGAAGGCCCATTACGACTGCATCAAGGCCTTCTCGGAAACTGACTTCACCGAGGATCTGAAGAAGATCGAAGTCCCGGTATTGCTGATGCATGGCGACGACGACCAGATCGTGCCGATCGCCGATTCAGCCCTGATCGGCATCAAGCTCCTGAAGAAGGGGACGTTCAAGGTCTATCCGGGCTTCCCGCATGGCATGGCCTCAACCAACCCCGATGTCATCAACAAGGACCTGCTGGCTTTCATCAAGGCGTAAGGCATAGGCGCGGCAATCTCTTGCCGCGTCCGTTGTCGTACTGACCCCTCGGCATATTCCCCCGTTATCCCCGGCCTTGTGCCGGGGATCTACGGCTGAAAGTAAACGTGCCGCTGTTCGCGGCTATCACGCGGCACGGACAGTGCAATCAACGATGCGGGCGAGTTCTGCCGATAGATCGTTACCCGCAGCGCTATCAGGTGAATGGCTCACGGATGTATTTCTGCATGTAATGGAATTGCGTCTTGGGGCCCTTCTTGAGGCACGTTAATAACGCCGCATGTGTGCTCTATATAGGACTGTTTCCAAAACTAGGCTTAACCAGCGGCAAAATATCCGGCAAACGTGTCTCCAGCTCCTACCGTATCAATGGGAACGATTACGGGAGCGCTAACCGCCGTGATTGCTACTTAATGCTTCTGAAATGGTCCGTAGCGCCATGCAGCAGTCATCTGCCGGAATGGTAGGACAAATTGGCCGGGCCCCTGGTCGCTCTCCCGCCGACTGAGCCGGCCCATTGGCGGATCAAGTGGACGGTCAATCCCTCCGCGTTCTTTCAACCCGCAACAATCAATGGACGCCGTCTATCCCGTTTGCTCACCGAGCTACCTAGTTGAGCACGGTCCGATCGAAGCACCGAGAGTAGCTTGCTGGCTACTACTTAGTGCACACCGGCTGGTGGCCCTCTAACGCACCGTTTCCATCTTGGCTAAGCTGGTTCGAAGAACTGGGAGCGCCTGCGAAGCCCGACGGTCGCCGCGGGATGACAGTCGGCACCTTACCAGCAGCACCCCGACCTCGTTCGTGGCGGTCTCGGCGTCGCGCTGGCCCAAGGCCTGTATTGCTCTGGAGATGTAGAGAGAGAAACTCTGATTGTGGTAGGCGACCCGTTGAAGCTGCCGAGCCCCTATTGCATCACGGTTCCTGAGCGAAGCCGCCATCGTACAGTCGTAACAGCTTTTAGAGGCTGGTTCGCCGAGGAATGCCGTCTGTGTGTAGAATCGCCAGCCTTGCAGCGCTGGTAAGAACCTGCCGTACGCGATCGCATCGTCGAGGCTCAGAAAGTGATCCCAGAGCGAAGCGATTCCTCTGCTGTTGAAACTCGTGTTAAAATGGTAAAGAAGGAAAGTGGGCGTCTGGGGGGACCGGTGTTGTGTCAAAGAAATCGATTTGGTGGCGCTCGCTTACGCGATTTGTGCTTTTTTGGATATTTTTCACTGCATGTTTCGCCGTACTGCAGCATTATTGGTCGTGGGTCCGCCCGAATCTTGTTTTTCAAGTGACGCTGGGCGCGATAGCTGGCGATCTCGAGAGAGTTAGCACACAGACGTATGCATTTGCGCTGGCGAGCATCATCACCAGTTCGGCGCTTTCTCTAATTGTCGCATTTGGCCTTACCTATGCAGCGATTGGATCGCTTAGTTTGCGTTCGGCCAGGCGCGTCATTAGCGAACGGAAGGGCGATTTTGCCGCGCATTACGAGGATATTCATGAGGCACTCCGTAATCATCCTATCATAGGACATGCGTGGGCGGAGTTTGGTGAAACGCTGATACCCCCTCCAAACAATGTAGGGCCCTATCAGAACACCGTTCGTCCTCAGTCATTTTTCAATATGGCCTTGGGGCGTGAACAAATGCCTGGGCTGAAGATGATGAGCAGCCTCCCAGGCTACTTCGTCGGAATCGGTTTGTTGCTGACTTTCGTGGGCTTGGTTCTTGCCCTCTACAAAGCTGCGGCAGCAGTGAACGCCACCGACGCAAATGCAATGCAAGCGGCGACGCGTGACTTGCTGCAAGTCGCGACCTTTAAATTCGCGACATCCATCGCTGGCTTGGGATCTTCAATTCTACTATCATTTGCATTCCGTTGTTATTTCATTGTTCTTGAGAACTCATTCAATAATTTCTGCCACATGCTGGAGGCCAAGCTTAGCTATCTGGCTGTTCAGACAGTAACCGTTCAAATGAATGAGACCTTGGCGTGTCAGCTCACGGAACTGAAGCAGATCAACAGTGCGGATTTCTTCTCAAAGATGGGTGAGGCCGTTGCACCTCAGATCCAGTCAGCACTCTCGAATGCGATCGCACCGGTCACAATCAGCATCGATCATGCGGTCAATCGATTGGCGGATTCCAGTCAATCTGGGGTGAGCGACCTGATATCGCGATTTACCGAAGGCGTACAAGGAGGCGCGGGGGCCGAACTCAAGGAACTCGCCGCGACGCTCAAAGCCATGCAAGGTTCGTTAATGGAGGCGCAGCGCGGAATCCACGGGACGGGTGAAGACTTCGGGCGTCGCATGTCGGAGGCAGCGGAAAATCTCAATCGCCTGATCTCAGAGGCCGGAGCTAATCTTGGTGCCAGCTCAGAGAAGAGCCGGGCGGCACTTGAAGATGTCGTAGGCGCGCTGAAACATGCGTTCGAGCAGGCAAATCAAAAGGTCGAAGAAAACCTAGGGCAAGCCGCAAATGGCGCATCAGCTAAGATCGAAGAAGCTATGGGGCGCATCCTCGTGCGTCTTGAGGGGCAGATAGAAGGCTTAAATGCTGGATTGAGCTCATTTCAAGGAAAGATGACTGATCAGATCGATCTGACGTCCACCAAAGTAGCGCAAGCCCAAACCAATGCGGCCCAAACGCTGAATGCAGTGTCGGCCGAGATGGCAAACGCAATCCAGGCTGGGGTCGGGCAGGCATTAGAAAAAATCCGGGCAGAGTTCGATAGATTCGCAAGGTCTTTGAACTCTAGCGAACTCAGTCTGGCTGCGCAGGCCGCGGCCATTGAAGGGGCGACTTCACAAACGAGAGCAGTGGCGGATGCATTTCACCAAACCGCTCAAAATGTACAAGTGGCCTCAACACCATTGTTGCAGTCGAGCGAACGGGTGGCGAGTGCCACCGAGAAGATGACCACATTGATTGGCCAATCAGTCATGGCACTGGCCGCCAGCCAAGCTTCGGCCAAGGATTTAGCGGAATCGCTCCTGAGAAATATAGACCGGCTGGGCGAGATGTGGGCTGGTTACGTCGGACAATTCGAGCGAGTAGATCAAGATCTAGCAAGAGCGGTGTCGACACTGTCAGAAGCTACAATCAGTCAAGCGCAACTTTTAACCGACTATGCGTCAAAAGTGGACGAAAGCTTCTCGAGCGCAATCGAGAAATTAGCTCCTGCACTGCAGCAGCTTAACTCAAATAGCGAGGAATTTAGTGAAGCGGTTCTCGATCTTCGTCAGACACTGACGAAATCTGTCGCCTAAAGGGCGGAGCATAGAAAATGCTCGAGCAGGAAGCTGAATCATCCGAAGACGGTGAAAACTATTTCATCTCCATGACGGACATGATGGTGGGTGTCCTCTTCATTTTCATCATCATGTTGATGGTGTTTGCATTGGACTTCAGAACCAAGACTGACGTTAACGAAGACGCCCTTGCAGTTGCTCGTGAAGTTGCCAAGCATTTGGAAGCGCTCCAAGCTGAGGTTCATTCGCAAATAACCGAGCTTGATGCGGCGCAACAAACGCGCCGTCAGTTGCTCTTGGATATCCAAACGCAGCTTAAGGCAGAAGGTTTGGATGTCGAAGTGGATGAGGCGAACGGGGTTTTGCATTTAACGGAAGACTCTGTTCGTTTCGCGACCGATCACTCCGACCTTGACGACAAAGCAAAGGCTAACGTCGACAAGATCGCCAAAGTTCTCGAGCTCGTTGTTCCAAAATACAGCGCCTGCCATTCGGACGGAGAGACCTTTGTTTGCAAAGATGAGCCTGGCTCAACCGTAGAGACAATCTTTATTGAAGGACACACCGACGTCACTGGCTCGAGCGATGTTATACAGCGTGAAAAGCGCAACTGGCAGCTTTCCACGGAGCGAGCGGTAAATACCTACCGAGAAATCGTCGCTGTGGCTGCAGATATACGTTCGCTTCGAAACCTGCGGCACGAGGAGATAGTGTCGGTCTCAGGGTATTCGTCAACGCGTCCATTGGCTCCGGGGACCGACGAGTTGGCTTACGCGAAAAATAGGAGAATCGATCTTCGATTTGTCATGGAAGTAGACAGTAAGCAGCGTCTGAAAGATATCCTGAAGCTAACGGACGACATGAAGGCCCAAATCGAACGCCTCAATGCCATCAGCTCGAGCACGAAATGACAGCGTTTCGGGATGCGATGAAGGAGATGAAAAATCTCCCAGAGTTAAAGCTGGGATTGCGTGCTTCGCCGCGAATCGCGACCGTGGCTGAATCAATCGAAGAGCCGACTGTAAAAGTGGAAAGTCCACGAGCGAATCTAAACTACGACCTAATTGCGTCGGAGCTGAAGGTCCGAATAGCGAGAAATGAGCGGCTTACGTGGCGAGATTTGCGTGAAGCGACTTGGTGCCTATGGGGAACGGATCCGCAGCTGGCAGTACTTCCAGAGCCTCTGGCAATCATTCTTGAGGGAATATCTCAGCAAGAAAATAGAAAGCCTTATCGTGCGCTCGCGTCGACCTATATCGGTTCATTTGACATAGAACTTCCCGGATTGAGCAGCGTCGCAAAAAAACTGTCGGCCGGCGCAGAGAAGAGAGGAAGACCTTGGTCCAATCTGCAAAGAGATTTCGATGTATTTGATCCAACTTCGGGCCCAGCAAGTGTCGCACGAGCTGCTATCACCGGCTATACCTCGCCGACAGAAATTCTCAAAGCGGGCGGCCTGAGTATCCTTGATGCGCAAAGCGGTTTTGCTAAGTTTTCCACAAGCACCGCTCTACGGTTGCTGGCAGAAGGATTAATGCCGGACCATGAACGGAGAGTGACCCTCATCCAAAAGCTCACATTGGATGCGCGAGGGCAGTTGATTTTTCGAGACTACGGTCACTTGGTTGCTGCGGCTCTGGTAGCACCTTTCAGAGATCATATGCCCGAGAAGGCGCTCCGAGATCTGGTGCTGTCAGTCGTTCTCTCCCTCTTTGGAGACCCACGCTTGGAGCCAGGCCGATGGGCACGTATGCGAGAAACCGAGAGTACAATACGGCGATGGCTTACCGAGCAATCACTTCGGCAATTTCTTGACGTGGTCGACAAGGTTGCTGACAAGAAGATGTGGCGGTACCGTCGCGCCTTTTGGGAGGCGGTGTACAATGAAGGCCTCGTCTCAGAGGCGTGGGTTGTATTTGGAACAGATGGCGAGCGGACGGCAAAGCGAGTGTTCGGAGAGAAAACCTCGTTTGGGACTTTCACTCGGGTCGGAGCGAAGCCAGTGGAGAAAGGCCATGCTGTTTTATTATTGCGCATCGGGAACGGGGTCGTAGCAGACTGGAGCCATTTGGGGCGCTGCTGCATCTGGAGCAACTTCGAAGACAAGGGTGCGCCGAAGCTCTATCAACCGCGATATAATTCAAATAATGTAGACATCTCAGGTGGATTATCCGACGACGTGCACAGCGCGACCTTCAACATCGCCCACACGGCATCCGAGAACTACAATTGGCAGAATAAAGTCAGCCAGAAAATTCACCAGATGACAGGTGCGCGTGTTTCTCAGGCGAAGTACGCGGTGGCACGATGAAAGTCTCATTTGTCTCCACAGCCAACGACAAAGGGTTTTCTATTTCAGCGGAAAAAAGCGGGCTGTTCTCGCGAGACGTTGTACCTGTCGAGAATTGGGAGCATTTTTCTGACGATGCAGAGATGGCTGGTCGATTTCTAACCAGCCTCTTGGAAATCGGATCTGTCCGCATCCAAGGTCAATCCATATTCGTGCCTTACGAAGAGACAATATCGTGGCCGCAGGGCGTCAGTGCCATCCTCGGCCTTCCGCCATTGTGCAAGCTATCACTTAAGTTGACCTTTGACGGAAGGATCGAGGGCGCCGGGAGCCGCATCAGAATTCAGTGGAATGACGAGATGCTCCGGTCAGTCAATCCAAAAAGAACCGGAACCGTCCTGAAGTGGGGAAAATCGGTTGGGCGTCTGGGAGAGGGCATTTTCCGGCTCATTGAGGCGGTAGACAGTTTCAACAGATCCATAGAAGAGGACGTTCAGTCCCGAATCAGCAAATGGGCAGATGTTCAAGCATCCCTTAGCAAAGCCACGGGCAACCAGGTCTCTTCGGACGGGTATCTCGGAACGCTGACGATATATCAGGCCGGATCATTTTCTCTCGATATAAGAGAAACCAAAACGGGACCGGATTTTGTGCCGGTACTAATGGCCCGTTCGAAGATTGCATCGATCGAAGACGACGCGCCGATAAGCGATTTGGGGAGCGGTTCGGAAAACGATCCATCCAGCTCTGGCGAACTAGCGGACGAGCTTGTCGATGGCCTGTTGACGCCAGAGCTGCAAAAGAAGTTCATAAGCGAGCATTTTAATCGCGGAGGGAAAGCATCCAGCTCCTACGCGCTAGATAAAAATGTTTTTGTCGTTCTCGATCCATCGTTGCAGCAGGCTTTGGACGTGGTGCGAGCAAAGAGGGCGGCGCCAACCGACGAACGAAGGGCTTTTTTGAAAAATCCCCGCGCTTACGTTTCAGAGGCGCCGGGTTCTGAAGACGAGCAGGAGCGGTCTTCAATATTCGTCGAGACGCGGCAGTATTCCGAGCGAGTGGTGGGGCTCGGTATATGGGAGACTCCGTCGCTTCCCTGGCTAACCAAGAGGCGTACACAGTGGCTCCCGGAGAACTTTGAAATTGTCGTCGAAGGAAAAAAAATAGCCCTCGGCGGTGAGAAGTTAGAAGAAATCAAAAAAGCAATTTCAGCCGCCAAGAGCGAGGGTTCGAAAACCGTTTCTATAAATTCGCAGATCTTCTCGATCGTAGAGCTAGAGCGCGCAATATCCAAGGTTGACGGTTCAGCTCCGACCGAAATCCACACCGAGGGGGATAGAGCGCCGCAGGATATTCCAAGCGAGGAGCGCGAAACTGAAGTCCTTATTGTCAAAACAAATCTTGAAGATCTCGAATACGAATTGCGGGGACGGAAGAGAAATTCGAAGGTCTCCGTGGGCTTCCCGGCGGAATCGATGGCCTCCAATGCGCCTAAGCCACATCAAATTGACGGAATTATTTGGCTTCAACAAGCGTGGATGGCGGGTTGGCCTGGCGTGCTCCTGGCCGACGATATGGGTTTGGGGAAGACCTACCAATCCCTCGCGTTCCTCGCCTGGATTGGACTTCAGGCCGGCCAAAAGGCGCGCGCCGGTCAAACATTTCCAGGTGGGCCCATTCTGATAGTTGCCCCAACGGCGCTCCTGAAAAATTGGATACTTGAGGCCGAGCTGCATCTCGCGCCCTACGAGCTAGGGCACCGCGTCGACGCTTTCGGAAGTAACCTTTCTAAGTTGAAAAAGGCCAAAACACCGGATTGGACGCCCGAAGACGCGCTTGACCTAGAGGTACTGCGAACGTCCGATTGGATACTAACCACTTATGAGACATTGGCTGACTACCACAGATCGTTTGCGCGCATTGCTTATAGCGTTGTGATCTTCGATGAAATGCAAAAGGTGAAATCCCCGGGCACCATAAATACCCAAGCCGCAGCAGCCATTAACGCTGATTTTGTCGTCGGACTAACAGGCACTCCGATCGAAAACAGAATCGAAGATCTTTGGTGCATTATGGATCGCGTTGCTCCGGGTTATCTGGGTGATCTTCGATCGTTTTCGACCAAGTATCGTGATGAAAAGCAAGAGGATCTGCTCGAATTAAAGGCTTGCCTGGATACACCCAGGAGCGGGCTTCCTCAACTGATGTTGAGAAGGATGAAGGAGAAGAACCTTGAAGGGTTGCCAACAAAGACGGTGAAGACCTATCGAGGCGATATGCCCCGAGGACAGGCGGATGCATACGGCGAGATCGTTTTAGCGGCAAAGTCATCGGACAAGACGCCTAGCCAGATGCTGAAGGCGATTCATTCATTTCGCAGCATCTCGCTCCATCCGTGGGGTGGAAAGTTGGATCCACACGACAAGGCGGCGATTAATGAGTGGATCGAGGCGTCCGCTCGGACGAGGCTGGTTATTTCAATTCTCGAGCAAATCAAGGAAAGTAGCGAAAAAGCTCTCATTTTCATCGAGGATCGCGATGTTCAACGGACTTTCGCGACAGCAGCCATGTTTTCGCTAGGTCTTCGCTCGCAACCGCAAATTATAAACGGATCTGTACCCGGAGAAGGTCGCCAAGGAATTGTTGATCGGTTTCAGAACAGCAAAAATCCATTTGATATCTTGATTCTATCGCCAAAAGCGGCGGGCATTGGTCTTAACATTACCGCCGCTAATCACGTGCTTCATCTGAGTCGCTGGTGGAACCCGGCTGTTGAAGATCAGTGCAATGATCGGGTTTACCGGATTGGGCAGAAGAGAGCTGTGACTGTTCATATCCCATTAGCCGTACATCCAACACTGCAAGAAAGCTCTTTCGATTTAAAGCTTGATCATTTGCTGGAACAAAAGCGTGCGCTATCGCGCAATATGCTCAAACCACCGGTCAGCGACGGGGATATTGGGAACTTGTTTAACTCGACTATTGGCAGGGAGCAGCCAGGAGACGTTTCAGCTGCTTCAGGAAATCTGGGTAGCTAAATGAGCGTTATCGTAATTCTTGGTATCATCGCGCTCGTCCTGATATCGGCTTTCTCCTCTAAATCGAAATCAAGAGGAGGACAGGGCAAGAAACAGTCACAGAAAATGCAGATTTCTCAGACCAAAATTATCTACGGCTCGTCGCCAGAGAGGTCGCCGGAACGCGGGCAACCTCGAAGCGAGGCATCGTGGTATCCGTCCGGCACAGCGGTTGATATCAAACGCTTTAAAGTACCTGATGGGATGATTTATGTGGGGGCCGGCCTTGGCTCGGGAGCAGCATCTTGCTTTATAGATAAGACGCTGGCGGTTGCCACCGATGGCGCGGATATATCCGGTAGCAGCATGCCGTATTGGCCTTCCTACGCCACGATTGACCCTCGTTGCCGGCTTGCTTACCTCCAATGGCTGTCGAGCGGAAAATTCAATACGGAGTACTCCATTGGGTACATTTTTCTCTATTTCTACGGCATTGAGCGTCGCCTCATGCAAGGTTCCGTCGATCGCCAGGAGAGGAACAGTCTCCTGGGTGAGATCCATAGACTAAGATCCATTTATGGAGAAAATAATTCTTTTAATCGCTACAGCCTTGCGTTGCTGGACGCCGCGGGACTTAAGGCGATGCTCGACGATGGCGGAAATATAGATGACTACCTGCCTGACTTGTCTAAGCACTATGTAGAAATGCCATTAGCACTGAAGCTTGTGCTCGCAAAAAAGATTGTGCGGGAAGAACGCCTCACTTTCGAATTTGCTGCAGCCGGATTCTTGTCTCTTCCGATCGTTTGTGGCGGTCCGCGTTTGAGGATTGGTGCAACCAAAAGCTGGGGCGAATTTTTAAGGCTACTTCGGATTCGGTTCTCAAAGGCATTCCCAGAAGGCTTTAAGCTTAGAAATAAAAAGAGTAGCCACCTTCGCCTGATGTATCATGCAGCGGCGGGAAACTCGCCAGTGCCGCTAGTTCCTTATACAGAAACGCGCGACCTACCAGATCCAATTGATCTCACTTGGACCAAGATGACCGATCTTGTTGACCGTTCCATGGATGACTTGGCTCCCTATGCAAAATTGGCCTCAAGGCACCCAGAACGAGCGGGATCGCTGGAGGCCGTTGCGCTTCTTCCAGACGAGTTGAAACAAGAAGAAATCTCGACAAAATACTCAGATCAAATTACATGGCTTTCGGGATTGCCGCGGCCGGTGGCCAAGAAACCCCTGTCAGAACTAATAAAGAGGTTCGGAGGGTTTGAAGTCGCCGATTTGAGGCAACAAGTGGCGCTGGCCAGCTTTCTCGAAACACTGGGATACGGTCTGGAACCGAATCCCTTAACGTCATCTACCCGGCTGCGGCCGGATGACATCATTTCGATATTCTATTTTGGAAATCTCAGTGCTGAGAAGCTCGACCCGCGCCCAGAGTATAAGCTCGGGACGTCAATCGCCACTCTTATAGCAGGCATCGCAGGCTCGTCAGAAAGCGGGCTCGGGGAGCAAGAACTTAAATGGCTGGGCTGGATCGCCAGACGATTGCATCTGACGGAGCTTGAGACTATCAGGCTAAATGCACACGTACAGTGGCTGGCATCGCGGCGGCTAACTACCGCACAGCTTCGAAAAGCAATCTCTAATGTCCCCGCCGACGAACGTGGCGAGATCGCCACCTTCACCGCTCATGTAGCCGCTGCTGATGGGGTCGTTGAAAAGTCAGAAATCGCGTTCTTGGAAAAGATTTATGCCGAACTGGGAGTTGATCGCCAAGTTCTCTACAGGACCCTGCATGACATATCAGTCGGAGCGGCAATGCCAGCTACAGATCCTGTCGTTGTTGTGCCGGCTTCGAAGGGACGAAACGGGGCTGCGATTCCCGGCGCAGCACCAAAGACCGGCGGGACTGTCGCCCGAAAAGACCGGAGCAATGTTAAGCGAATAGTCGAAGATACAGCTCGCGTAACGGACGTGCTTGCAAAGATATTTGCGGATGAAGAAGATTCTGACCCCATCGCTTCGAAGATGTCTGCGAAGACATCGGCAAGATTTCCGGATTTAGACGAAGCACATGCAGACCTGGTCGCATACTTCCTGGAAGCAGACGGAGAAGTCATACCCCGACAGTCGCTCGAAGAGAAGGCCAAGGCCCTTGGCCTGCTCCCTGGCGGGGCACTCGAAACCGTAAACGACTGGTCATTTGACAAATACGATGAGCCGCTGCTTGAGGAGGAAGGTGATTTCTACCGCCTCAATCGCAGCTTAGTAGAGTTATGAACGTGAAAGCAATAATACGTTGTCGGGAAATGCGAAGATGAGTGGCCAGATAAAGATTAAAGATCGTGATGCGATTGTGCAGGCATTGAGGGCCGGAGTGGTTCCACGGCTGGGTCTACCTCACATACAGGTGGGGCGGCTCCGTGAAGTGGAAGAAGTTATTCGCGATATAGATCGCGTCGCGGAAGGCGGATCTGCCGTTCGCTTGATTATTGGAGAATACGGCTCAGGTAAGACATTTTTTCTAAACTTCGTGAGAAGCGTCTGCTTGGAACGCAAGCTGGTCGTCGCGCATGCGGATCTCGCCCCTGACAGGCGGCTTCATGCATCAGGAGGCCAGGCTAGAAATTTATATGCAGAGCTCATGCGCAATGTCTCGACCAGAACAAAGACAGACGGCGGTGGACTCACTACTGTTGTCGAGCGCTTTATTGGGGAGGCCAAGAAAGAGGCAGAAGCGCAGAATCAAAAGGTTGAAAATATAATCAGGTCCAAGCTCATCAGCATGCAGGAGCTCGTTTCCGGATACGATTTTGCTGAGGTTATTGCAAGGTATTGGTCGGCATTTGAAGAAGGCAATGAACAAAAAAAAGCCGCGGCAATGCGTTGGCTTCGTGGGGAATATGCTCTGAAGACCGAGGCAAGAGAGGAACTTGGCGTCCGAAGTATAATTGATGACGCGTCGGTCTATGACTACCTCAAGCTGATGAGCCGATTTGTTCGGCTTGCTGGTTACGACGGGTTCGTCATTATTCTCGACGAAATGGTGAACTTGTTTAAGCTCGTCAATTCTCAGGCTCGCAATGCTAATTACGAGCAGATGTTGCGAATTGTAAACGATGTTCTGCAGGGGTCAGCGGAGCACATCGGATTCTATTTTGGCGGAACGCCGGAATTTTTAATGGACACGCGACGTGGGCTCTACTCTTACGAAGCGCTCAGGTCCCGCCTAGCGGAGAATACGTTTGTTCGACAAGGCATGGTCGATCTTTCTGGCCCCGTCATCCGACTGCAGACCCTTTCGGAAGACGACATGTACGTGCTGCTCACTCGCTTGCGCCACTTGTTTGCCGCAGGCAACGAGGAGAAATATCTCGTGCCTGATGCCGGATTGGAAGCATTCCTCGAGCACTGCAGCAAGAAAATTGGCGAGTCCTATTTTCGAACACCTCGGAATACGATTAAAGCGTTTCTCGATCTGCTCTCGGTGATGGAACAGAACTCCGCTATAAAATGGGAAGATCTCCTCGGAAGTATCAACGTCTCAACGGACAGCGCTCCGGAAAATGAAGATATCGACGAAGAGAAGCCAGCCTCTTCAGTCGCAAATTCTAGCGAAACCGGTCAGCAAGAAAAAGAAGGCGATGACCTGGCAACGTTCCGTCTCTGAGGCACCTACGGATGGAAGGACCCGAATCTAAGTCGAATGGAACAGGCGATAACTCTAAGGCATTCGGTTCGCTTCACGAGAAAGTTCAACGTTGGATATGGAAGCAGGGCTGGCAAGAGCTTAGAGACATCCAGGAAGCATCGATCCCGGTTCTGTTAAAGGGAGAACAAGATCTGATCATTGCCGCAGGGACAGCAAGCGGCAAGACCGAGGCAGCATTTTTGCCGATTGTGTCCAGCATCGCTTCGGCGAGCGAAAGCGTCGGCTTCAAGGCAATTTATGTCAGTCCCTTGCGGGCGTTAATCAACGATCAGTTCGGCCGGCTTGAGACGTTATGCGAGGAACTCGGGATTCCAGTTGTCAAGTGGCACGGTGACGTCTCTGCTGCTACTAAAGAGCGCGCTCGTCGCCACCCGGATGGAATTCTGCTCATCACGCCAGAATCCGTGGAAGCCATCCTTGTGCGTCGCGGGAGCGAAGCGAAAAGGCTATTCCAAGGCCTTCGATATATTGTGATTGATGAACTACACGCTTTCTTCTCATCTCCTCGAGGTAAGCAGCTTCAGTCGCTCCTCAACCGGATCGAGACAGTCATCGGCAAAAGAGTTCCCCGGGTTGGGTTGTCTGCAACTCTTGCCGATATGCGATTCTCGGCCAAATTCCTGCGACCGTTGGATCCCGATTCTGTGATCATTTGCGAAGCAGGTGCTGGAAACCAAGAGCTTCGCCTTCAGGTCCGAGGCTACCTTGAGCCCAAATCCGTGCGCGTTGAGGCAAAGAATGCGGAAGAAGAATCACAAGGCCGTGGCGAGGGGACAGACGCAGCAGTCGATTCTCTCATCGCAGGCCATCTCTTCTCCACTCTAAGAGGCAAGCGAAGTTTGATATTTGCTGGAGCCCGGAATCGTGTGGAACTCTATGCGGCCAAATTGAAGGAGATGACTGAGGACGTGAACGTCCCAGAGGAGTTCTTTGCTCATCATGGCAGTCTCTCGCTGGAATATCGTTCAGAAGCAGAGCGCCGAATGAAAGACGAGAGTAGGCCGGCGTCAATCGTTTGCACGACAACTTTGGAGCTCGGCATAGATATCGGCCATATCGAAAGTGTTGCACAGCTAGGCCCGGGGCATACGGTGTCAGGTATGCGGCAACGCCTGGGCCGCTCTGGCCGTCGGCCGGGACAGCCATCGATTATGCGTATCTATGTTCGAGAGTCAGAGTTCGACGAAAAATCACACCCGCTGGATGGGCTACGTCGGGAAACTTTTCAAGCGATCGCGATGGTCAATCTCATGCTTGCAAAGTGGAATGAACCGGCTGCGCAAGGAAGTCTCAACTTATCGACCTTGGTCCATCAGGTATTGGCCCTGATAGCTCAGTACGGCGGAGTGACAGCAAAAGAAGCCTGGGGAATGCTCGGCGAAAGCCGAGTGTTTGACGCAGTATCGGTAGACGTATTCAAGCAGGTTTTGAGACGTATGGCCGATAAGAGCGTACTGCTGCTGGAGCAAGCGCCCGACGGCACTTTGTTGCCCGGCTCAATGGGCGAAAAACTCATTGAGGTACGCGATTTCTATGCGGTTTTCTTGACGCCAGAAGAATACAAGGTCGTGACTGATCGAGGCAGAACGCTAGGTAGTTTGCCGCTTGAGATCATGTTTCAAGTTGGCCAGTTGATAATTTTTGGCGGCCGGCGCTGGAAAATATTGGATATCAACACTGGGCGTAAGGAAATTCTTGTTGCCCCTGCGCATGGAGGTAAACCGCCGAAGTTTGGCGGCGACGCCACGCCGCCAGCAGATGAGGTTGTCGCGGAAATGCGCCGTACCTATGAGAGTATGGCGGTGCCAGCGTTTCTAGACTCCGCCGCGATTTCCTTTGTCAAAGAAGGCAGAGAGACGTTCGACCTCCTAGGGCTTCGACGCAATCTACATTGTTATCATGGTGATAGCGTTCTCCTCTTTCCTTGGGTTGGGCCAGCATCACAGGAGGCTTTTCTGCTCGCGCTGACGGACGATCAGCTTGAGCCCACGCCAATGGGCCTGGCGATCGCAGTGAAGGCTGAGCATGAAGAAAGAATGGTCGCTTCAGTGCAGCGGCTGAGTGAGGCGAATCCGCCAGATGCATTGAAGCTTGCAGCTCTCGTTGCTGAGAAAGAGCGTGAAAAATACGATTGGGCGCTTGGCGACGAGCTCCTTTGCCTAGGAATAGCCGCACGCTTGAATGTCGCGGCGGTGCCCACGATCGCAGCATCACTCAGAGATTCATTTGCGGGAAAGCACTGACAACAGCATTCCCGAAACGGAAGGAAGTAGCGTTCCGACAATTGTTACCAAATCAGGCAGCGGCATCATTTCGAGATTCATAGCGATTTAATTGGCGAATCTTCGAAAGTTTCCAAAGAGGGGACAGCGACGCTGTTCCATGATGGACTTCGGCGAAGACATTGCAAGAAGTTCTGTGCAGTTTTGACACAGGCCATGGTTAGTGGGGGAGCAGATCTTGACCAAGTTCATTCATACGAGCGACTGGCAGATTGGCCGCGCCTTTAGTGGTTTTCCAGATGATGTCCGCGGTATTTTAGTGAATGCCCGCTTTGAGACCATCCGGAGGATTGGGCAAGAGGCAATGACGAAAGGGAGTAGGCTCGTCGTGGTGGCGGGTGACGTCTATGACCTTGAGGAACCCAGCACCCTCACACTTCGCAAGCCTTTGGAGATCATGCGGTCGTTCCCTGATGTGGATTGGGCCCTGATGCCGGGGAACCATGATCCCGCCAGAACCGATGGTCTTTGGGATAGGCTTTCCAAGAGCGGCCTTCCCAGTAACGTCCATCTGATGCTCGACAATGCTCCCGTCCTCCTCAAAGACAAGATTGCGGTCCTGCCGGCCCCTTTACGGCGGAAGCGCTCCACCGGCGACATGACAGATTGGATGAAGGGTGCCGAGACGCCGGATGGATATCTCCGGATCGGGGTGGCGCATGGGCCGGTGGTCGGTTTTGGCAGTGACGATGACATGGTCAATAACCTGGTACCGCCGGACCGGGCGGAGCAGTCGCACCTGGATTACCTCGCCCTGGGCGACTGGCATTCGACGATGAGGGTCGGACCGCGTACCTGGTATTCAGGAACGCACGAAACCGACCGTTACAAGGCGAGGGACGGTGAAGAGGTGTCTGGTGGGGGCAAAATCCTCTCTGTCACTTTGGAGGGGCCGGGCGCCTTTCCGGAAATCGAGGCAGTTCACGTTGGGGAATTCACCTGGCGCCAGATCGAACGGACAATTCTGGAGGATGAGGCGATCGAAAATATCGTCAAAGACCTTGAGGACATTTCATCGCCGCAGAAAAATATTGTCCGGCTTGGATTGAAGGGTGCCTTGTCCTTGGCAGGCATGGCGGCATTGGATAGCAAGGTTCAGTCCAGATTCGGTGCGACATTCGGCCATTTTGAGGCAGAAACCAGTGGGCTTCTGCCTGAGCCGACGGATGACGATATCAGCTCGATCGATAGCAGTGGCTTCGTCCGAAGTGCCGCGGAGCGTCTGAGGGGGATGATCAAGAGCCCTGACCAGCAGGTATCGCGCCTGGCGCGTCTGGCGTTGACACGGCTTTATGTTGAGACGGCGGGGGCCTGAGCATCATGATTATCAAGTCAGTGCTACTCGTCAATTTCAAGAAATACGTTGGAACGTACGAATTTTCGGGCTTCCAGCAAGGCATCTGCAAGCTGATCGAGCCCAATGAATTTGGCAAGTCCACAGTTCTCGAGGCCTTGCGCGCTATCATTCTCTACAAACATCGCTCTACGATTGCCGCACGGACGCTGGCGCCGCATGGAGAAAGTGGACTGAAAGCAGAGGTGACGCTCAACTTTACCGCGGGTGGGGTTGAGTGGTCGGTCTATAAGAAATTTGCGGGCGCGTCTGGCCGGGCAAAATTAACTGGCAATGGCGGGGTGCATGAAGGCGATGCCGCCGAGGAAATGTTGGAGACCATCCTTGGGATCGACATGTCGGGTCAGACCGGCAAGGCCGGTGTTTGGGGCGCACTTTGGGTCGGTCAGACGGAATCGATGACGCCACCGCCTCTGGACGATGCCGCCAAACTCACGCTCAGCACCATCATCGAAGCACAGGTCGGCCAGGTGACGGGCGGCCAACGTGGACAGCGAATTTTAGCCAAGGTCCGGAGCGAGCTCGATGGGCTGGTTGGAAAAAATGGCAACCCAGTTCAAAAATACCGTGAGGCCAAGCAGGCGGTGATAGAGACTTCCGCGGTTGTCGAACAAGCCCGGTCGGTTGAACGGGAAATTCTGAGTGAATTGGAGCGATTGGATGAGCTTCAGGAGAAATTGACGTCACCAGCTGCTAAAGAATCCCTACGCCAATTGAAAGCAGATGCTGAGGAATCAGAGGCGGCCGCGGCAGTCGCCGAAGGAATTCAGGTCAAAGCTGATTTGGCTTCGGAAACAGCTCTTCGGTTGGAGGCTGATGTCGTCAATCTCACAAAGCAGATCGAGCAACGCCAGGCATTCCGGGACGAATTGCGGATCGATAATGAGACATCGGCCAAGCTGCTGGCCGATCTCCAGGCGGCGGAAGCTGAATTATTGGAACTGTCTTCCATAGCTTCAGCGGCAACTGTTGAATGTCAGAAGACGCAAAAAGCCATGGAAGGCTTCGCGGCCGGATTGCAGACAGCAAAGAAGGTTGTCTTGATCGCCGAAGCAAGCGGAGATCTCACCAAATATGAAGGCATTATGGTTGAAGCCGAAAGACTTTCGGCCGACTGCGATGTCCTCGATGCTGTGGTAAAGGGAAATCCCGCGACCAAAGCAAGACTTGTGGAAATCGAACGTCTGTTCGAGGAATCTGCCAAGGCGACAGCGCTCCTATCAGCGAGCTCACCGATCATTGAATTCGATATCGCTCAAAATGATCTGATAAAGATCGACGGCGAAGAATTCACAGCCGGGCGCAAGGAGGTATCGGCACCTGAGATCGTCGAGATCCAGACTGCCGGCGGAAGCATCATCAGGGTGAGGCCACCAACAACGGCTTCCCAGAATGATCTGCGGAAGAAATCTGTCGATGCGTTAGCCAAGGCAACTCTTTCCCTCGATGCCGTAAATTCATCATCGTTGGCCGAGGCACACCGCCGCCAGACTGAGCGCGAGGATGTGGCTGAGAAGCACAGGATCGCCAAAGACAGGCTTGATCGCCTGGTACTGATCGAGGACATTTCGTCTTCAAGTCTCGCAGACTTACGCCGAACTGTGGCAGAGAAGCAGTCCTCTGTCACCCAGACCATGAAAGAACTTGGTCTTGCCGCGGCGCCATCGGCTGCTGAAGCCAAGCGAGCGTTGGAAGTCGCGGCGGAGGCGCTCGAGAGAAGTAGAGAACTGCACAATAAGGCGGTGTTGTCTGAAACCAGCGCAAAGGCCGAACACACGTCTCAACAGACCAAAGTTAGCGGGATCAAAGACAGGTTTACCGATACGGTGAAACAGATCGAGCGGAAATCTGCTGCTTTGCAGGTCGACCTGGCTGCCGGCGATGATATGGAGCTTCAATCGCGCCTGTCCTCATCAAAGACCGAGGCCGAAACGCATAGAGAGGAAGTCACAAAGCTGATCGATGGAATAGACCTTAGCGGTGCTAAGGCCAATGCCAGGAGGCTGCGGAGCGCATATGACCAGCTCGTCTCCAATCGTTTCGAAATGGATAAAGAAAAGCACGGACTTGAATCTGCCATTGGAGCCAAGAGAGGGTCTGGCGAGAATCTCGCCAAAGCAGAGGCCGATCTTGTTTCAGCTAAGCTGCGCGACGACCGAATGACCGAGCAGGCAGAGATAGCCACGCTGTTGGTTTCTGTCTTGGGGGACTCAGAAAAAGAAGCGAAAGACAGGTATATTGCCCCCGTGCGGACCCTTGTCATGGGAACGCTTGGAAAGCTTCTTCCTGGAAGCGTCGCAAATATGAATCTCGATATGGAGATCGAGTCCATTTCACGTAATGGCGTAGATGAGAAAATTACATCTCTATCAACCGGCGCCAGCGAACAGCTTGCTGTTCTTGTGCGATTAGCATTCGCAGAAATGCTGGTTCAAAATCAGAAACCGGCGATGTTGATCCTCGATGACGCATTGGTCTATTCCGACGATCCGAGGCTCGATCGCATGTTTGACATCCTCGATGATGCATCAACGAGGATGCAGATTATTGTTCTCAGCTGTCATGACCGGATGTGGGACCGCATTGGTGGCTCACGCATCAAGGTCGCGAAGTTATCTGCTGTCTAACATCCCGCTGATGCGCTTATCCCGGCACAGGAAGTTTCGCAATGATAGATCTCAGTCACATGTTTGAGCAGATTGTTGGAATGCCATTGAAGCGGTCTTAATTATCGCCTCTGATCAAGATACGCATGTTGCTTCCTTTGACCTCCTAAATGGTGCCTTTGGCGATAAGACCGTCGATCCATAGTCAATAGCTTTGCCGCCGCGGTAATTACGGCCACTGCCTTGATCATGCAGTTATGAGTCTTGCTGAGAAGCCTTGCTTTGCGACCGATTGTGTCGTCGGGTCAGTAGCGACGCCAATAGTTTTTAGGCTTTGAAGAGGTGAATCATGAAAATTGAACTGGAGATACCAGACATCGTCGAACCGCGCTAAGCGGCGATTGTTGGAGAAGCCTTCCGGGTTTTTTTCACGATCTGCCAGCAACAAAATATGATGCTGGACACAATCGCGAATTTTCTTGAGCTGGCGATGCGGTCTCTTAGGACGTCAGATCTGCAACCTGATCCCTTAGCCGCGACAGTTCAAGACGCGGCCAAGATTGCGGTACTTAGTCAAGCTGGCCTCGCTGGCCGGCTTTTCTCCGAAATTGATGAGGAAAATGCTGAACCGGATGAGATCCAGGATCTTATTGATGGCCTTCCCGATATGCCTGTACTCGACGAGCTTGATAGGCTCGATGAACGCTTCAATCCTTTTGAAGGAAATAGTGGCCCTATTGATCTGATCACTATCCAGAAAGCCGTTCGGCTTGTCGATGAGGGCGTAGAAACATTTACCGCGGCTTGGAAGATCACGGGCAAACAGTACGCCATGGATGAGGAAAAATGGCGAGAAGAGGCCGGGGCAACGGAGCTTGACGACGCCAAAAACTACCTATTCTTGGACGACTTGCAGCATTTTGAGCTCGACAATGTCGCTTTTGCCATAAGCAGCGCATTGCAGGATGCTGCCATCAAGCACGATAGAGAACTGGTGAATGAGATTGCAGCCGCTCTCGAATCTTCTGAGACCGCATTTTTCGCGTTTCGGAGCGAAGACCTTGTGAAGTCGATTAAACTCGCTCGCCGGGCTTTAATCGTTCGAGATAAGTTCACAGACGAACTCATGAGCGGTCTTGAAGAGGGAGGTGTCAAGCTCTCCCAGTTTCTCGATGGCTACGCGGAAATCCGCGACATCGCCCAATTCTGGATTAACGACATGATCGGGCGAAAGGAAGTCGAGGTGGTCAAGAAAGGTGGCCGAAAAATGCTTGTCCGACCGATCGACTAATGGGTGGCGCTGTTCGAGGAATTCCGAGAATCTGACCGCCTTTGTTGAATGCGGTTGTCGTTGCGCGGCGCACTGCACGCTCAATCTGCCCGCCATGAAGCGGGGGAAGAGAATTGCAAATCGGCTAGGTTTCGATGAGCTCTTTCTGATTAGCGTCATGAGCGGCAAGACGCTCGTGAGGAGGCTGTGAAGGGCCGTAGGCTTGGGCTACCTACGGCCTCCTATCCGCGGCTTCCGTGGACTGGTTGAAGAATACGCGAGTATGATGGTAGCAGTGTGACTTCAAGCCCCGGCTTATAAAAGGGCTTGTGTGCGCCTGGACAGAGTGCTTCGCGCTCGGCATAGTTGGCGAAATGGAAAGATCGGGCTCGGGGGGGAAATGCGCTCGACGATCGTAGCACCCAACGCGTGGGCAGCAGAGGTGTTGCGCTTTGAAGCGGCACAGGAACGTGCTCACGGGCGACGCATTATGTCCATCGAAGCGCTGGCGGCTCGATTGGCTGGCGGATTTTTTCAGCCGATCAACCGGATCGCTGTTCTCGATGTCCTAAAGGACGTGCTGGACGAGTATTGCCCTCAAGAGCTTCGTTCAGCTCAAGATCTGCCGGGCTTTCCAAGAGCGGTCGCTTCAACCTTATCGAAAGTATGGCGAGCCGGCATCGATCTCGAATCGCGCCGGCTCGAGAAGCCGCGTATCGCAGCGCTCGCTGATCTTGAAAAGGCAGTTATCGAAAAATTGCCCGTGTCCATGAAGAGGCCTGCAGAACTTTCAAATCTGGCTCTGGCACGGATTGGATTTGCTGCGCGAATATTCGGGGATATCGATATCGTGGGTCGAACGCAGATGTCCGCCGTCTGGCGTCCTTTGGTCGAGGAACTGAGCAAGGTCGTCAAGATAAAGTGGATCGCCGGAACGAGGTCGATCCCGGACTGGCTACCGAAAAGCGTCGAGGTTGTTCGATCTGCATCCCCCGGTATGAAGCCGAGCTGGGTTTCCTGTGCCGATGGCGCCCATGAAGCGCTGGAAGCCGTCAGATGGGCAAGAGCACTCGTTGCGAATGGCACGGCAAAGCCCCACGAGATCGCAATTTGCACGGCAACACCCCGGGCCCATGACGCCGACATGGCGGTCGCCTTCGATGACGCCGGCCTCGCCTGTCATTGGCTGCACGGCCGGCCGGTTCTTTTGACTCGCGAAGGGCAGGAGGCGGCCGCTCTCGCAGATATCCTCTTGTCGGGTCTCTCTTTGCAGCGTTTCAGGCGCCTAGCTGTTCTTGCGCAGGGCCCGGCATTCAAGGCATTGCCCGAAAATTGGCGCTCGGTATTGCCGAAAGAAGCACCACTCCTCACCGTCGAACGCTGGAAAGGTCACCTCGGTGGTGTCACGGATTGGCCGGCTGGCGTCAATTTCACGGGACAGCTGGTCGAAATCCTCGATCTTATCGCCAAGGGAAGCAAAGGGGCGCAAGAAGTGGGCGCGGCGCTGCTTGGAAGCCGGGCAGGAAGTATCTGGGAGCGCGCACTCCTCGAGGGGCCGGCAGAAGCCTTATTGACCTTGTTGCCGGGACTCTCCATCGAAGACGGCGAAGAGGGTATGGCAAGTATTGTCTGGGGCTCGGCCGCTGATATCGCCTCGAGCCCGCGACCGTTCGTGCGGATGATTGGCCTCGCCTCTGGAAGCTGGCCGCGGAGCGCTTCAGAAGATCCACTTCTCCCTAACCGAATTATCCCAAGGAAAGAGCTCGATCCGCTGCCGATTGCCGACGCGGATCGCGCCGACTTTGAGACCATCATATGTGCAACGAGTGGGGCAATCGTTGTCTCGCGAGGGCGGCGTCACAGCGACGGCCGGTTGCTTGGCCGGAGCCCGCTATGGGCTGCCGGAAAAAAAGAAGTTGAGCTCGGCCGGAGCGCTGTCCCTGAGACACCGTCAAGTAAGGGCGATGTTCGTGCTGCCAGACCGCGGGAATTTGGTGCAACGCCTCTGGGCGAATCCGTTCGCGACACCTGGCGTGATTGGCATGTGCCGGATGTGACCAGGCGCGACGGCCTAATTCGTGCTGATCATCCAATTATTCTTGCGTCCCTCGAGCGGACTATGTCGGCCTCTTCGATCAGGTTGATGCTTCGAAGCCCAATCGGCTGGATGTTCAAGGAAGCAATGGGCCTTGCCGAGCCGGATGTCGAGGAAGAGCCTTTCGCGCTCGATGCCCGGGTTTTTGGTGACTTTGTGCATCAAGTCATTGAAGAAGCGATGCATGTTCTGGGTGGGCCATCCAGTGATGCAGCCGCTGTTGCGAACGCCTGTATTGAGGCAAGCAAGACCGTTGGGGCAAGGCTTGAGCTCAAGGCGTCGGTGCCTCCGCCGCGTTTATGGCGCGTGACTCAGGCAAATGCTGCAGAGATGGCCGCGAAAAGTCTCTCTGATGCAGTGATCGAGAAGCTGCCAGACCAGAAGAGCTGGGCGGAAATCGGGTTTGGCTACGATGATGACGAAAAGAAGGAAGCGGATCCGGCATTGCCGTGGAATCCTAAAACGTCGGTCATCATCGCCGGCGTGCGGGTGCGCGGGAAGATTGACCGGGTCGATGTGAGCGGTGATGGCTCGGCTGCGCGAGTAATCGACTGGAAGACAGGGAACAAGCCTAAATCCATTCCCCTGATGATCGATGGTGGCAAAGAGGTGCAGCGGCCGCTTTACGCAGCGGCGGTGCGGACCCTGATGCCGAAGGCGACGAACCTTGAGGCGGGACTGGCTTATATCAAGCATGCGGTCGCCTGGTTTCCGGTTAGGGACAGCCAGGAGGCCCTAAATCTTCTCGAAAAACGCCTCGGCGCGATGAGGGAAGCGATCCGCAGGGGGCAATGTTTACCCGGACCAGACACTGGTAGTGACTGGGATGATTACGCCTTCGCTCTTCCTGGGGACGCAAAGCAGAGATGGATCGAAGAAAAGGAGGAAAAAGTCCGCGAGGCTTTCGGTGAAGCAGCTGATGTCTGGGAGGATAAGTGATGGCGGGCGGTTCTGGGGCAGCGGGCAGGACGGGAGATAAGCCGGCCGATCTAGAGGCACGGATTGAAGCACTCACCGATCATAAATCGGTCATGCTCGTCGAAGCGGGCGCCGGCAGCGGCAAAACTTCTATCCTGGCTGGTCGTGTCGCCTTGATGGTGGCGGGAGGCGCAAAACCCGGATCGATTGCGGCGATCACCTTTACCGAAGCTGCCGCCGCGGAGCTACGCGAACGGATATCCTTGTTCCTTGAGGAGCTGGCCGCCGGCGTGGCGCCGAGGGATCTGGGCTTGGTTTTGGGTGATGAAGTCCCCGTAGCACTACAAGAGGGGGCGAGAGTTGGGCTTGCAGAGCTCGACGAGCTTTGTGCCTCGACCATCCATGGTTTTGCCCAGACGTTACTGCGGCCCTATCCCTTGGAAGCTGGCATGGATCCTGGAGCGGCCATTGTCGATCCCGCCATGAGTGCGATGGCATTCCGGGATTCTGTCACTGACTGGATGCGTTCAAAGTTGATTGATGATGCCGGCCGGTCTTTTGTGGGCGTTCTCTTTGAAGTGGATGCCGCTGGCGCCGAGCTGGCTGCCAGAAATGCGGCTGAGGCGATGCTGCGGTCTCGTGGTCTTCTAGCGCCTGACGTCAAATGGGATCCGGCTATCGTCGACAAAGTGGAAGCGTCGGCCGCCCGCTGGGTGCAGGAACTCGCCAAATCTGCCGCGAAGCCGCCTGAAGTCGGCGATCGGGCCGAAGAATTCCAGACGTTGATCAACGCGCTTCAGCCGCTGAAGGCGATGACACTCGAGGCGGTGGCCGCAGCCTTGGCGTTACTGGCCCCGGATGGCGTGCTGACCAAGGAGGGGAATTTCAGGGCGAAGATTACCACGAAGGTTGAATGGAACGCGGCCGGCAAAGAAGTTGGCTGGAATAAACGCTCCGCGGATGCGATGGCGGACAGTTTCGCGGCAATTTATGAGGATTTCAAAGCGGCCTGGCAGGAGTTCAAAATGTTGGCCGCGGGTGCGGCCGCCCGGCTTCTTACCTTGGAGGCGCGTGAAGCGCTGGCCGGCTATGCCGCCTGGAAGCGGTCCGCGGCCCTAGTTGATTTTGACGATCTCCTCGTGAAGGCGCGCGATCTTCTCACGGACAACGAACAGATCCGCCAAGAGCTCGGTGAGCGCTTCAAATATGTGCTCTGCGACGAATTCCAGGACACTGACCCGCTGCAGGCGGAAATTCTCTGGTATCTCTGTGGCGAGCCGGCGGCCGGCGCAGCCACGTCTAGGTCAGATTGGCACAATAATAAGCTGCGGCCCGGCAGTCTTTTTATCGTCGCCGATGCAAAGCAGGCGATCTACCGTTTCCGAGGCGCGGATGTCCGTGCCTATTTCGCCGCCCGTGAGGTGTTGGCAAAGGCGGAAGGTGCGAAGATCCTGGCGATCTCGGTCAATTTCCGGTCGACCGAGCAGGTCCTGGGCTGGGTCAACCAGATCTATAAAGATCCCTTCGAGCAGGATGCAGACCAACCTGGTTTCCAGGAGCTGACCCATTTCAGGAAGGATGGGAGCCTCGGAGTGCAGGCGCTGGAGGTGGCATTCCCGGCCGCGGTCGTAAACGATAAGGGTCAGGTGACGGCGAGGGCAGCCCGTGAATTTGAGGCAAAGGCAATCGCCGAGTTGCTGACCTCTCTGATCGGGTCGATGAAAATCGGGGTGGGTGACAAGGAGAGAGTGCTGGAGCCCGGCGATATCGCTCTCTTGGCGCCGACCGGCGCTTCGCTCTGGCTATACGAAGCAGCTCTCGAGCGCGCTGGGATCGCCGTCGCCCCACAAGCCGGCAAAGGGTTTCTCAATCGGCAGGAAATCCTCGATATGACCGCCTTAGCCCGGGTTCTGGCCGATCCCAGGGATAGCCTGGCGCTCGGTGCCTTTTTGCGCGGTCCAATCCTCGGCTTCACCGATGAGGAAATACTGGACCAACTCCATGCTCTTCCTGGGAATGAGCGGAAGAGGCTTCGTCTTTTGACGGATATCCAGGAACTACCCGAAGGGCGCTTCAGGGATGCAATCAAGCTCCTGCAGGAACTCCACCGGCTTGCCAGGAAGACGACTTCCTATCAGGCACTCTCGGCGGCAGTGGAGGATCTCTCCATAAGGGCAATCCTCAAGAACCGCTATCAGAGGAGCTCGGAACGCGCACTCGCCAATCTGGGCAGCTTCCTCAGCATTGCCAAGTCTTACGACGCCAAAGGCATGAAGGCCTTCGCTGATGAAATGCGCCGGCGGCGGGATGAAGATACCAAGCAGGCCGAAGGCCGGCCGGATGCGACACGTCAGTCCGTTTCCATTGTTACCCTTCATTCAGCGAAGGGGCTCGAATGGCCAGTGGTCCTTGTTATCAATCTGGCGACCGTCATCAAGGATCAGGTTGGAGCTGTTTCCAGTGGGGACGCGATCCTGATGTCGATCCTGGGAGAGGCGATGGCTGGATACGGTGATGCCTCGGAAGCTGAAAAGGCCGAACAGAACCGGGAACGGGTACGCCTCTTCTATGTAGGGGATACACGGGCAAGGGATCTACTGATCATTCCGCGGCATTCGCATGCCACCAAGGACAGCAAGACTTGGGCGAATGCCTGCGACCGCAAGATCGCGACACTCTCGTCCTTCGATCTCTCCCCATATGAGGCTAAGCTGCCGGCGGAGGCTGATCCGGTCGAATGTTTGGTTGACGAAGCTGCGTTCATACGCCAAGCAGGCGCCATTGCGGCCGCCAGTCGGGTTATTCATCGTCTGACGCCAAGTCTCCACGAGAACGGGGACGCACCGACAGAAGTGGTTGTCGAGGACACACCAACGATCCTGGCTTCTGGTGAAGAGTCCGAACCCGAGGGGGTGGCGCCGATCAAGGGAAGCGCACTTCGAGGGATCCTGATGCACAAGCTCTTCGAGGAGCTGTTGACAGGGGAGATCGAGCGCGGAAGCCTCCTGGATAGGTCCAAGGAGCTTCATGCGCAGCTCGGTTCACCGGATGGCATCGATTGGGCCGAGGTTGCCGGCAAAGTGGACAAGATCTGGGACGCAGAGGAAATAGCGGCCTTCCGGGATCGGCTAGTGCCCGAGGCGGAGGTTTATGGTCTCGCCGAAGAAAATGGCGTATCCGAATGGACTGTCGGGGTCAGTGATGCCTTGGCAATCGCGGCCGATGGCAAGATCGAAGCGGTCTTCGATTGGAAGTCCGATGTCAAAGTCGAGCAGGCGGCTTTGCGGAAGTACCGAGAGCAGGTCGGCGCCTATAAGGCGGCGTCAGGTGCGGAACACGGCTTCATTGTCTTTGCGACGACTGGCGAGGTCGTTACGGTCTGAAGGCAGTACCATTGAGGCTTCCGAAATAACGTTTCGATTGGTCAATAGTTGGTGGGATAGAAATGAAACTGAACAAAACAATATTTCGCTGGGCGTTTGACGAGTGCTCAGCCGAAATGGAGGAGGTTTTTTTTCCGTTATTAAAAGTCGCAATAGGACGATTGCAGCCTAAAACGGCCCGTGAGATGGCTTCGTTTTTGGGATTGATTGATGCGTTCACGCGAAGCCTAACCTCATTTTCAATGCAGTATCCGGAAGAGGAGGGAAAGTACTTTGCAAGGGGCCTCGTGCCGATCTGGGGGAGATCGGAATACACTACGGTGAGTCGAGTATTCCGCGTTGATATATTCGGGGATCCGGACTTGCTATCGGTCGATCCGACTTTGATGGTTAAAGTTGCCATCAATAGATGGAAAGTGTTCCGTCGATACCGAGTAACAGATATAGCGGATACACTAATTTATTTTATGCCGTGGATTAAAGGAACGGCGAAGCAAGAGATAGAAAAGAAAATAGAGAAGCTCGTTGCGCGACTATTAGAGCATAACAGAGCCGTCGACGTTCTTGGCTTTGCGTACAAATTTGCTCCGAAGTTCGCTATGACGGAGTGGAGGTCCGGCCAGTCGGGGAACAAGCCCGTTTATCCAGTCGAAGCGGATATCAAGGGCTATGTCGATTTGTTATATGCTACGAATCGCCAGCTGGCATCGAGCGTAAATCCACCTAAATACTATGACGCAAGAAGCAACGCTCTCACCTACGGGGGAGCCGCAGTAAGTGTGCCAGAGCAGCATCGACTTGGCCGTATGGAGAGACCTTTCGGTGGTTTTTCTTTTTTTTTTCAAAGATTACGTTCTTTAGGGGGCAAGAAGACCCTAATAAGCACTTTTCTATCCTCAAGTCAGAGAGAATGGAAAAGGAAGAGTTCGTAGCAGCACTGGGCAGACATACGGGCAGCGACGCTCTCGTATTTGTACATGGATATAACACTAGTTTCGAAGATGGCCTCTTCCGACTAGCGCAGCTTGCTTGGGATATCCAGTATAAAGGAATACCTGTACTATTTTCCTGGCCGTCCGCTGGCCGGATGCGCGCCTATCTGAGAGATAGAGACAGTGCAGATTTTTCGCGGAAGTCATTTGTAGACCTAATCAAACTGCTTCGCAGCAGTGGGATAGACACGATACATGTGATCGCACACAGCATGGGAAATCGTGTAGTTCTCGAGGGACTCCACGCTTATTGCGGCGAATTGCGGGCGTCAATAAAGGAATTGGTAATGGCGGCGCCTGACGTCGATATCGATAATTTCAGAACGCTGCAAGCAAGGCTTAAGAACGTAGCCAAGGGTATGACGCTCTATGCCTCAGAAAAAGATCGGCCATTATTTTTTTCTGGCAAAGCAGCGGGCCGCGTGCGTTTGGGGGGAGTAACGACGGAGCCCATAGAGGACGTCGACATTATTGACGTCGGCCACCTGGCTGACAAGCTTTTTGCCTTAAATCACAGCACCTTTGCCGACGTGCAGATGGTTATGGAGGATATGGCTCGTCTAATTGCAGACAGTGAGCGGCCGCCTCATAACCGGACACGGACGCTGCGCCCTATGCCCGAAGGGCAGACGCCTCCAAAATATTGGCAGTTTCCCCGATAACAAAATTTGGGTGTGTCAAATTCTGCAATTCAAAAAAGAATGGATGAGCGGCCCAGAGTTTTGTGTGATGCATCTTGCCAGGAAGGGTCCGCGTCAGTGCTCCGGCTATTCCTGTCGATGGGCAACATCCAGCTCCAAATTTTACTTACACGATCTGGTATCCGACCTGACGTCTTCATACCTTCGATCCTCGACTCTAAAGCCAAAGGAGCTCGAATTCAGGATCTGCAATAACGCATCAGTTCATCCAAATGCTGTTTATCACTTTGTCCCATCAACTCAAGGAGTGCGCCATTTGCATCATGCGTCTCCTCAATTGTCATAGAAGAATGTGTGATCAAATCATCGAGGCTGTCAGAGTGTGATTCCACTTGAACCAGCCGTTCAAGGGCCATGAGCTTTTTAATATCCAATGATGAGTGATCCTTACAAAGTTGCTTCAATTTATCTCTGACGTTGCCCGGCTTCGGAAGACGAAATGCCAGGAATACCTCCAATACACGGCGAATTACATTAGGCATCATAAATGCGTACTCGCTCTCGAGGCCGTCTTTGCTAAACTGAAGTATCTTCTGAAAGAGAAAATGATACTCAGAATCGTGGTCCCGAAGAAGCTTCGACATTTGTGTAATGGAAGATGTACGGCTGGTTGCGCCGACAGGTCTCTTAACGTCCAAGAAGAACAATCTCGCAGTAACTTTCGTCGGATCGTCGTTCCTTGCTCTCCCCCTCCAAGCTTTTTTGAATTCGTTCATACAATGTTGGTTGTGTGTCAGAACAAAAAGCTGGCCGGCATCTTGTAGATAGCTGAGGATCATGGAGCACGCGAAGTTCATGGCCTTGGTGTCAAGGCTAGAAATGGGATCATCGATGACAACTATCAGGTCCTTCGGCAGCCGCCCGTTTGCCTCCAGTGTCGAAAGGAAGTAGCAAAGAGCTATCGCCGTTTTCTCACCTTCGCTTGGCATACCCGTGACCAGTTTGCCATGCCTTTGAAGTTCGTAACCATCCGCAATCGCCGATATCGTAAGTTCATTGTGGCCTAGGTACGACGATACCAGTCTATTAATAGCCCCAGCCGCGGGGCCGTGATTTTGGATCTGAACCCGCAAATTTTGGGCCGTGTCCAGTAGATTTGTCAGTTCGGTTTCGGAAGCCAGGGCGACAGCCGACGCAGTCTCTGCTGCATTTTTAGCCTCGAGATAGTTCGACTCGCCGTCAGCCAAGTAGTGCATCCGAAGTCCTAGACGCGCGGTCTCCTGGTGCTTGGCGTGTTCCAAAACGAGTTCGTTATGCTTCGCAATGATGCTATTGATCGCCCTAACAGAATTCAGTAACTCTGAAGTGCAATTCGAGACTGCTTCCGGCGTAGGCAATTCATCTGCGATAACCGCTGTCGGTGCGGCTTGCTTCTTCGTCAGGACCTGGGTAGCCGCATCGATAATGGCGATTGCATAGCCAGCGCACCCATCTAGCGTCTTGCGCTCCGCAATAAACGCAGATCTAAGTTCTGGGGATAACAAGGATGAGTCGGGAAGCGAATCGAAAACGGCACGGTATGTCTCAGCAGCCTTTTTTGCGCTTATGTTCGCGTCATGAATCTGGTTGAGGAAATCATTTAACTTCGAGTCAAATGCGGCTGCCAAAAGCGCTCGGCGCTTTTCGTCGATTTTGTTGCCACAAAACAAGCAAGTTTCAAGCTGCTGCGCTGTGTGGTAGTCCAAGCCTTGCCTAATCCACTGCACCATATCGGGGTGCTGCTCAATCTCTGCAATCATAACGGAACCAGGAGTTCTTATCGATAGGTCTCTCGCCGAAGCGATTACCGAATCTAACGTGAGATTGCCGATGTTGATTGGATTTATAGGTGTCCCTGCGACCGTCTGTGCGCATATCTCGCTCGCTGCATCGAGCGCGGCGGCGGTCATTATCGAGCCGTTGCCGAACGGGAGACTTTGATAGTCCTTCTCCAATTCTGGCGCTTCGTATTTGCGATTTCCCTGTCTAAGTCGCTCTGCTACGTGTCTTGCCCGGTCGCGCTTATATGCCTGAAATGTCTTTGCCTTGCTTTGTGAATCCTTTGCGTCAACGTCACGTTTGGACGTGGCTTTAGCAACACTATCTTCCAGTTTCTTAAGCTGTTCCGCCAATGCCGCTTGCTCGCGGCCGATATAGAATATTGGCTTCGCATGGCCTTTGGCCCATTGCAAGCTCTCGTCGACGAAATCTTGGTTGAAAACACAAACGCGCGCCTCAATGCCCGCGAGCTGATTGGGGCATTTGTAGATGGTGCCGTCATCCATCTCTATTTCGAAGACACAGTCATCCGGTAGCTTCTCGTGTCGTTTCCCTTTTTCCAACGTCGAAAAGAGCCGAGAAAGTGTACTTTTTCCAGAGCCGTTGAACCCGTAAATCAAATTGTATTTGAGGAAATCCAGGCTTCCGGATTGACGGGTCCTTTCGGACAAAATTGCCGCACCTTTAAGCGTTCGGATATTTTTGATGATAGACACTGCTTTCCCCTGATCTTCCCCAACCATCTTGACTAATTTTGTCATTAGGCATTCGCAGGTTGTAGCACATTTGAGCGAAAATTAGCGCAAGGCTAGGGAATGGCTCAGTAGAACGCAAAGCCTCTACTGGAATATTCTGATTGATCTTATGAGGGGTCGGGAAACCTGCATCTTCCCATATGCATCGCATGAACTCTCTATGACGAAATGGGCGTGCAATTACAACAACTCATCCAGACGTCGGATTAACCGCGTCGCACCACTCACCGAGAACGGCCTCCACAATGCCGCGCCAGTCTGAAAATCGCGGAGCGGTATCGGTGAGCTCGGCGAGGCTTTAGCTTTCGAGAGCATGGACGGAAGTCGGAAATGTACTGCAGGCGTTTGTCTGGAAGCCAAGGAGGGTTTAAGCGAAGAGACGGTGCTCGGCTTTTTCATTGCCGATACGGTTATCCTTAAGTTTGAAGATTTTGTCGACGGTGTGAAGGGTTGATCTGAGGCCGCCAAACTGGACCATTTTTAGGTAGAGTTTTCGCTGCTGTTTCCCTCGGCTGGAAGGAGTAGCAAGCATGAAGGCTTCGAAGTTCTCGGACGCCCAGAAGGCGTTCATCCTGAAGCAGGGCAAGGAGGGCGTTCCGGTAGCGGAGATCTGCCGCAAGGCCGGGATCAGCCAGGCACTTACTTCAATTGGAAGCAGAAGTATGAGGGGCTGCTGCCGACCGAGATGCGGCGATTAAGGCAGCTTGAGGATGAGAACGCCAAGCTGAAGAAGCTGGTGGCGGACCTGTCGCTCGACAAGGAAATGCTACAGGACGTGATCCGCCGCAAACTATGAAGCCTGGCCGGAAGCGCGCACTGGTGGACGCTGTCCGCCGCGAGTGGCAAGTCTCGATCCGCAAGGCCTGCCAGGCACTCGAGGTCGACAGATCGACCTACCATTACAGATCGCGTCGCCCCAGCCAGGCTGCCCTTGAGCAACGGATCCGGGAGATCTGTGAGGCCCGTGTCCGGTACGGCTATCGACGCATTCATGTCCTGCTGCGCCGCGAAGGCTGGGTGCATGGACAGAACAAGACACGGCGCGTCTATCGCGAGTTAGCCCTGCAATTGCGCAACAAACCGCCCAAGCGGCGGGTCAAGGCCAAGCTACGGGAAGACCGCAAGGCAGCAACGCGATCAAACGAGACCTGGGCGATGGATTTTGTTCACGATCAACTGGCAACCGGCCAGAAGCTTCGCATCCTGACCATCGTCGACATCTTCTCCCGCTTCTCGCCAGCACTGGTGCCGCGCTTCACCTTCCGCGGCGCCGATGTCGTGGATGTCCTGGAACGGGTCTGCAAGAGCCTGGGCTTCCCGACAACGATCCGGGTCGATCAGGGCACCGAGTTTGTCTCGCGCGATCTCGACGTCTGGGCTTATCAACGCGGCGTCATCCTCGACTTCTCACGCCCGGGAAAGCCGACGGATAACGCCTTCATCGAAGCCTTCAATGGGCGCTTCCGGGCCGAATGCCTGAACACCCATTGGTTCCTGACCCTTGCGGATGCCGCGGAAAAAGTGGAGGATTGGCGCAAGTACTACAACGAAGAACGCCCCCATGGGGCGATCGGCAACAAACCACCGATACTGCTGCAAAATCGCGATGGCGCAACCAGCCCACCATCGTGACATGAGGCGCAAAACTCTAGCCTCCGGTGGTCCAAAGTTCAGCCTCAGTGCAATAACCGCCGAGACTCTAACCGCTGCTGGATGAAAGTTCGGGGGCAGGTCAATCCCGGCTAAGGCTGCGACTTCCCTCTGGGTAAGCCTTCGTCCTTCGCGTTCCTTCCGGAGAAGGGCGCCAGCAACAGCTGCATCGAAGGTCGGTTTGTATCCCGCTTGCGGGCCAGATCGCGGCATCTCTCTAACCAGGATTGGGTCCTGTTTCGATTATTGCGCACTCTGGTTCAGATATCTTGACTAATTCGCGTTATTTATGGCGCCGCACAACATTTATGGCGCCGCACACCAGGAATGGTTGTTGCTGTCCATATCGAAATAACAGTGCGGGTGGAAGGCTTCAAAAATGAAGCCATACCCGTACCAGCTTCATCCTATCTTGTGTGAGCCAACCAGTTCTCGAAATGCCTATCGATTTTGAGCTTTGACCGCCTTCAGCAAATTGAAGGAGAGTTCTCTTTGAGACTCGGGCATATCGGATAGCAGGGCCTGAATTTCGCCAAACCACGGTGCCTGCGACCGGGTCGAACTTTTCAAACCGAAGGAAATCAAATCCAACACATCAATATTCAATTCACGGGCAATGAGGTGCAAGGTTGTAATCGCGGGAACTACAGTTCCCCGTTCGATACTGGACATGCCCTGTTTTGCGACGCCGGCACTTTTTGCCAGCTGCGTTTGGCTCAAGCCTTGGGCTTCCCGAAGTCGCTTGATTGCTTCGCCGACCAATCTCGGTTCAAATCCGTCGTCACGAGTCTTTTGGATCGTTGGCCTGGCCATTTGCCTTCAGAAGTTTTGCCGCTCTGGCGATATATCTGAAAAATCGACCGTTTATTTGAGAATCGAACCGTTTATTCGACGCGTCACATCGAGGCTTCGCGCACGATCCATCAGATCCTTGCCGTGGCCGGACAGAAGGCCGTGCATCGCTGCGTCGAAACCTTGCTTCCGCCGCAGCTCGACCGATTCTGTCAACTCGGCAATCGTGTTTCTGG
>Ga0255336_100789_pt1 | contig 35512 bp, 29 predicted proteins | sample MeOH1_35cm_T3_17_FD_189102 | JGI IMG/M metagenome (GOLD analysis project Ga0255336, IMG submission 189102) | Sandy soil microbial communities from University of British Columbia, Vancouver, Canada - MeOH1_35cm_T3_179 | ecosystem: Engineered > Artificial ecosystem > Sand microcosm > Unclassified ...
ACCGAGAACGCGGGTGAAGGCACCGATACGGTGAAGACCTCAGTGCTGCTCGCCGCTGCCTTTGCCAATGTCGAGAACTATACCTATACCGGCACCGCTGCTTGGACCTTCACCGGCAACGACCTCGACAACGTCATCACCGGCGGTGCCGGCGCCGACACCCTGAACGGCGGCAAGGGCAATGACACGATCAATGGCGGGAACGGCAATGATACTGTCAGCGGGGGCCTCGGAAACGATACGATCGATACCGGAACCGGCACCGACACGATTCTTTTCAATGTCGGTGACGGGGTCGATACCGTCAATGGGAGCGATGCCGTCGGCGACACGATCAAGCTGCTCGGCTCCAACCTTTATGACTTTAATTTCGATTGGAATGGCAAGGATCTCTATATTGCCCAGGCGATCGACGGAAATTACGATTTCAACGACACGGGCAAGCTCGTCATCCAGAATTTCCTCGGCGGTGCGGGGTCACTCAATGTTCAGATCGATGTCGGCTCCTACAATACGTTCTACGGCACCAATGCAAGCCTTTCGACCATCACGTTCCAGCAGGGCCTGACCGGCACCAACAACACCAGTTCGACGGAAGTACTCATCGGCACGGATGGAAACGACGTCATCAATGGCAATGGCGGCTATTACGATATGCTGTATGGCGGGGCCGGCAACGATACCATCAACGGCGGCTCTGGCGCCGATCTGATGTCGGGCGGTGGAGACAATGACGTTCTCAATGGCTTCGGCGGAAACGATATTTTGCGCGGTGGTGCCGGTTATGACACGCTGAACGCCGGCGACGGCACCGATTTGGCCAGTTACAGATTCGCTGCCGACAGTGTCACTGTCGATCTCAGCCTTGGTCGTACAGTCAAAGACGGCGACGGCGCAGACGACATATTGAGCGGTATCGAAAACGTGCAGGGTTCTGCCTATGATGACACCCTGACGGGTGACAGCAGCGCCAACCATCTGTATGGCGGCGATGGAGACGATATTTTATCCGGCGGCCCTGGCGGCTTGGATATGCTGACCGGCGGGAACGGTTCGGATACCTTCGTATTTGACCTGACCTCCCCTTTCTCCCTCACAGAAATCACCGATTTCGATGCCTCCCAGGATAAGCTGGCCTTCACGATAGCAAACACGGGCCAGCCCGGAATTCTCGACGACCTTGAGGCAGCCGTCTCGAAAATCACCGATGCGGCCCTGGGATCCGGCGGATATGAACTTACAATCTATTTTAAGAATGGTTCCGTCATTGTCTTCGAGGACTATGCAAAAGGTTCAGTCACCGACATTGCGCAAATCGTGGACGACCCTGCGACGCAGCTGATATCTTACAGCAACCGAACGATCTCGGGTGGTGCCGGCGACGATCTGATGAATGGCGGTGCCGGCAACGACACGCTGATCGGCAATGCCGGAAATGACACCCTTGTTGGCGGCAAGGGTGACGATATTCTTGTCGGCGGCGCCGGCAATGATATCTATGACTTCAATGTCGGCGATGGCGAAGATACGATCGTCGATGGCACCTATAATACCGGCGACGTCATCAAGCTGCTCGGAAACGACTTCTTTGACATAAACTACGCATGGAACGGAAAGGACCTTTCGATCGCCCAGGCGATCGATGGCAACTATGATTTTGCCGATACCGGCAGCATCACGCTGCAGAACTTCCTGGGCGGATCCGGCTCTATCGCCGTGCAGATCGATCTCGGATCATACAATACCTATTACGGCACAGATCCCAATATTTCGACGATCACGTTCCAGCGGGGTCTCACCGGCACCAATAATGCCAACAGCTCGGAAGTCATCATCGGTACGGTCGGAAACGACGTCATCAACGGCAACGGCGGCTATTACGACGCCCTCTACGGCGGTTCCGGCAATGACACGGTCAATGGCGGTTATGGCTTCGACTTTATCAGCGGCGGTGACGGGAACGATACACTGAACGGCTATGCTGGCAACGACCGTTTTGTCGGCGGAGCCGGTAATGACGTGCTTAACGGCGGCGACGGATATGACAAGGCCGACTATCGGAACGCCGGATCCGGCATCGTCGTAGATCTCAGCATCGGCAAGGCGACCAATGACGGCGATGGCGGCGTCGACACGCTGAACAGCATCGAGGACGTGCGTGGGTCCGCATTTGACGACGTCATCAACGGCAGCACAGCCAGCAACTATCTCTACGGGCTCAATGGCAATGATACGCTGTCAGGTGGAGCGGGTGATGACCTGCTCTGGGGCGGGGCTGGCAATGACAAGCTCACCGGCGGAAGCGGCTCGGATATCTTCTATTTCGATCTCTCGACAAATGAAGGCAATGACACCGTGCAAGATTTCGTCAAATCCACAGATGAGCTGCAATTCGGCGGCGTAACAGGAGCGTCGCTAGCGAATCTTATCGCCTCGATCAGCTCGGTACATGATGCTGGATTCGGGCTGGGCGTGACGGTGAATTTCAACAACGGCTCCAGTATTGTCTTCGAAGGCAGCGGGACGGGCAACGTCACGTCAATCACCCAACTGGTCTCTTCCACCAGCCAGATAAAGTTGAGCTGAGATGCCGAAAGGCATGCTTCAGTACGCGTCGACCTAATCATGGCGAAGATCGTCTGGCTAGCCTCCTATCCGAGATCGGGGAATACTTGGCTGCGCTTCCTGTTGAGCGGCCTCCTAAAGGGCAGCCAGGTGCTGAACTCAGCGGAGGTCGCCGGCCGCGTGCCAGACATCCATGACGGCATTCGCGGGGATCTGCTGTTTGGCAGTCGCACGATAGTCATCAAGACGCATTGGGCCTTCAACTCGGCCCTTCCCCTCAGAGAGGATGTCGTGGGCGTCATCCATTTGGTGCGCAATCCGCTGGACGTGCTGGAGTCAAACCAGAATTACGCCATGACCCGCTCCGGCAATCTCTTTGCACAAGCTACGGAAGACGAACGCGCCTCCAGGGCGCGCGAATTTGCCGACGCTTATATCCTCAATGGCGGCCATCCCCGGTTTTCGGAATTTGGCTTCGGCTCGTGGGAGGAGCACACGCTGAGCTGGGCATCAAAAAGCAATGCGATGCCGAAGCTGCTGGTGAAATATGAAGACCTGCTCGCGGAACCTGAATCGCAGCTTCGCCGCATCTCCCGGTTTATCCGTTTGGAGAAATCGGACGCAGAAATCGGGGCTGCCGTCAGCGCTTCGACCCTGGAGGCGATGCGGCAGATCGAGAGAGATGAGATAGCCCGGCAGATTGAAGGCATCTTCTATCAAAGCGGCAATGCCGCGGCTTATGCCGCCGGACAAAGATTTATCGGTGGTCAGACGCGGCGCTTCAGCATGACGCCGGACCAGCGGCAAAGGGCCTTGGGTCGTTTCGGCAGCATCATGAGGCAATTGAATTATGAAGTGTCTGTTGCATCTCCGCTGCATTGACGGACCTATAAGCAAGACCCCGATCGCCATGCGACCGGGGTTTTCGCTGCCGTGGAGATAGCGCGCCCGGTCTACCGGTACAGTTCCTCGCCCTGCAGGCCCTGGTAGATGCCGGCCACCTGCGCGGCGTAGCCATTGAAGAGCTGGGTGTCGCGCTGATCGCCGGTGCCGAGATCGCGTTCGCTGGCCTGGCTCCAGCGCGGATGCGGCACCGCCGGGTTCACATTGGCCCAGAAGCCGTATTCCGAAGACTGGATGGTTTCCCAGAAGGTCTTCGGCCGGTCATTGGTGAAAGTGATCTTGACGATGCCCTTGGCCGATTTGAAACCGTATTTCCATGGCAGGGTCAGGCGGATCGGAGCGCCATTCTGCTTCGCAATCGGCTTGCCGTAGAGGCCGGTCGAGATGAAAGCCAGCTCGTTGGTCGCCTCCGCCATGGTCAGACCTTCGATATAGGGCCAGGGATACCAGTCCTCGTTCTGGCCGGGGGCGATGTCGGGCTTCGAGAAGCTTTCGAAGCGCAGATATTTGACGCCGGCTGAGGGCTTCACGTAATCCACCAACGCCTTCAGCGGAAAACCGCTCCAGGGCACCGCCATCGACCAGGCCTCGACGCAGCGATGGCGGTAGATGCGCTCTTCCAGCGGCATTGCCTTCAAGAGATCGTCGATGGCGATGGTCTGCGGCTTCTCCACCATGCCGTCGATGGTGATCGCCCAGGGGCGAACCGGCAGGACCTGCGCCGCATCGGCGATGTCCTTGCCGTCGCCGAATTCATAGTAATTGTTGTAATGGGTCGCCCGCTCTTCCGGCGTCAGCGTGCCGTCGATTTTGTAGGCGTCATTGTGCTTGGCGGGATAAAGCCCGGCGGAAGGATCGGGATCATCGGCCCAGGCGCGCCGGCCACCGACACTCAGCACGCTGCCAATGGCGCCGGCGGCGGCGAGGCCGGTCATGAAACGGCGGCGATTGAAGAAGATATGTTCCGGGGTCACGTGGGAGGCGGGAATCTCCCAGGCGCGCTGAACCCTGATCAGCATCGGTCTAGTCCTTTGATGGGTGGTTCGCGCAGCTTCCTAAGGATGGGGAGGCCCATATGATCCCGGCAAGTCACGAAAACGTGAACGGCCGGGACGAGCCCGGCCGTTTCGCCAAAATATAAATATATTTCAGAGACTTACTTCAGCGCCGCACAGGCCCGCTGAATCCGCGTGCAGGCTTCCGTCAGGGCCTCGGTCGAGGTCGCGTAGGAGATGCGGAAGAAGGGCGAGAGGCCGAAGGCCGAGCCCTGCACCGCCGCCACGCCTTCGGCTTCCAGCAGATAGGTGACGAAATCGTCGTCGGTGGCGATCTTCTTGCCCTGGGGCGTGGTCTTGCCGATGACGCCGGCGCAGGACGGATAGACGTAGAACGCCCCTTCCGGCTTGTGGCAGTGCAGGCCCGGCGCCTTGTTCAGCATGTCGACGACGAGGTCGCGGCGCGCCTTGAAGCTGACATTGTGCTTGGCGATGAAATCCTGCGGCCCGTTGAGCGCCTCGACGGCGGCAGCCTGGCTGATCGAGGTCGGGTTCGAGGTCGATTGCGACTGCACCTTGGCGATGGCCTTGATCAGCGCCACCGGGCCGGCGGCATAGCCGATGCGCCAGCCGGTCATGCAATAGGACTTCGAAACGCCGTTCATGGTGAGGGTGCGGTCATAGAGCTTCGGCTCGACCTCGGCGATGGTCGAGAACTTGAAGTCGTCATAGACCAGATGCTCGTACATGTCGTCGGTCAGCACCCAGACATGCGGATGCTTGAGGAGCACGTCGGCGAGCGCCTTCAGTTCGGCCTTGGAATAGGCGGCACCGGTCGGGTTCGAGGGCGAGTTCAGGATCAGCCACTTGGTCTTCGGCGTGATCGCCTTTTCGAGATCTTCCGGCTGCAGCTTGAACTGGTGATTGGCGTTGCAGGGCACGATCACCGGCTTGGCATCGGCCAGCAGCACGATATCCGGATAGGAGACCCAGTAAGGTGCCGGGATGACCACTTCGTCGCCGGCATTGAGGGTCGCCATCATGGCGTTATAGAGCACCTGCTTGCCGCCGGTGCCGACGGTGACCTGCTCCGGCTTGTAGTCGAGATTGTTCTCGCGCTTGAACTTGGCGCAGATCGCCTTCTTCAGGGCATCGGTGCCGTCGACATTGGTGTATTTGGTGTCGCCGGAATTGATCGCGGCGATGGCGGCGGCCTTGATGTTGTCGGGGGTATCGAAATCCGGCTCGCCGGCGCCGAGGCCGATGACGTCGCGGCCGGCGGCTTTCAGCTCGCGGGCCTTCATGGTCACGGCAATGGTGGGCGAGGGCTTGATACGTTCCAGGCGTTCGGCAAGAAAGGGCATGATTTTTCCGGTTCAGGCTAGGGACTGAAAACGAGACTGAAAACGGCCGCGACCTTACTGCCGGTGCCCCGGCAGCGCAACCTCATTGCCGGCATGTGACGGTCGCAAATCTGCGACATCTCGCCGTCGATTCGCCGGACGGCGTGAATTCGCCCGGATTTCGCCGGATTGTTCGGGATTTTAGGGAATTCGGCGCGGAATGCTCGGCATCGGCCGCCCCCCCTGTCAGGCGAAGCGCCGGGCGCCGATGATGCAGAGGACCACCAGGGCCGCCGCCACGATCGCCGCCCAGGGCACGGTCTCGCCGAGGACCAGCGCTGCCAGGCCCATGCCGATGAAGCTCTGGATCAGCTGCAGCTGGCCGACCCGGGCGATGCCGCCGAGCTTGAGCCCGTGATACCAGAAGAAAAAGCCGATAAACATGCTGAAGAGGCTGACATAGCCGAGCCCGAGGAGAGGTCCCGCCCCCGCCGCCCGCAGACCGGCGAGATCGAGCCCGCTTGCCGACCAGCGCCAGGCCAGGATGGCGGCCATCGCCGGCAGGGACAGGACCAGCGCCCAGCAGATCACCTGCCAGGAACCGAGCCGACGGGCGAGAACCGCCCCCTCGGCATAACCGAGGCCGCAGATCATGACGGCGATCAGCATATCGAGATCGGCCGGCTGCAGCCGGAAATCGTGCCCGTCGAGGCGCGCCTGGAACAGGGCAAAGCCGATGACGATGGCCCCACCCAGCCCGGCACACAGCCAGAAGGCCGGCCGCGGCCGCTCGCCGCCACGCAGCATCGCCGCCGCCGCCGTCATCAGCGGCAGCAAGGCGTTGAAGACCGCGCCGTGGTTCGCAGGAACCAGATGCATGGCATAGCCGCTGAACAGCGGGAAACCCAGCACCACGCCGAAAGCGACGATCGCCAGCCGCAGCCAGATCGTGAGCGGCGGCCAGCTCTGCCGGCGCAGAATCAGCAGGCCGAGCCCCAGCAGCCCGGCGATCACGGCGCGCGCCGCCGTCAGCAGCACGGGATCGAAGGCGGCCACGGCGAGGCGGGTCGCCGGCAGCGAGCCGGCGAAGATCGCGCAGCCGGCAAAGCCGAAGAGGAGACCGAGCCACGCCTGGCGCCTGGCCTCGGCCGCACTGGGCGATAATGAACCGCCCGATACCGGCTCTATCCGGCTGGCTTGCGCCGTCACATCCGTCATTCGCCGACCCTCCGTCTCCGCGCAGTAGGTGATCCCGGCAGGAATAAGGGCGGCCGGGCTGGCCGGCCAGAAGCACCGGGAAGCGACAACAACTTCCTGTACCGGCACGGATACCGGTACAGTGATAAGAAAGCGGGGATGCGCGACTGTTCAGCCGGGAAAAGCGGGGAGCTTCTTGCTCATATGGACGATGACGCCGCCCTTGAAATCCTCTTCCTCCACGACGGCATAGCCGAGCCGGTCATAGAAACGCAGATTTTCCGCGAAGAGCTTGTTGGTATAGAGCCTGATCGTGCCGATTCCGCGCGAAGCCGCGACCTGCTCGGCATAGGCTACCAGGCGGCGCCCATAGCCGCGGCCCTGAAATTCCGGCGACACCGCCAGATTCTCGATCAGCAGATGATCCGGCTGGGGGATCATTTCGATCAGCGCTGCGAGCTTCGCCGCGACGAACAGCAGATCGACCAGATGATCGCGCACCGCCACGGCGTAATCCGCCGCCATCGGTTTCGGTTCGCGGCCGAGCAGCGGAACCCATTTCGCATAGGCCGCGCGCGTGAGGGCGACGATGGCCGGCGCATCGGCCGGTTCCGCGCGGCGCAAGGTAATCTGAGACTCGTCCATCTGATACTCCCTGACCCGCCAGGGGCCCTCGGCATGAGGGTCGATCGCGGAGTCCCTTGAGCCGGATCGCTTTACATGGAATGGCTTCGCGGTTCTGTGTAATGCGTCAATCCGTCCTTCTTCAATATGAAAGGCTTCGATCTGGCGGCGCGCCATCGCGGCGTAGCCTTGCACGGCATGATCCGGTACAGTTTGACCTACTGTACCGGAGGCAACGGCCATGGAACTGGTTCTCGATCGTCTCGACAGGAGGCCGCTGGTCGAGCAGATCACGAATGCGATCATCGAGCGGATCGAGCGCCGGGCGCTGCTGCCGGGCGTCCGCCTGCCCTCGATCCGCCGCCTCGCAACGACGATCGGCGTCAGCAAGTTCACGGTCATCGAAAGCTATGACCGGCTGGTGGCGCAAGGCTATCTCACTTCGCGCCCCGCCGCCGGCTTTTTCGTGGCCGGCCGGCAGGCCGCGCCGGCGCTCGATCTCAGCGCGCCGGATGACGGGCGCAGCCGCGCCATCGACCCGATCTGGATCATGCGCCAGGCCCTGACCCTGGACGACAAGCTGATCAAGGCCGGTTGCGGCTGGCTGCCCGGCAGCTGGCTCGACGAACCGCAGCTCCGCCGCGCCTTGCGCCAGATCGCCAACCAGCCTGGCAGCCAGTTGCTGGAATACGGCCAGCCGCTGGGTTTCGCGCCGTTGCGCGAGCAGTTGAGCCGGCGCCTTGCCGGCATCGCGATCGAGGCGGCGCCGCAGAACATCCTGCTGACCGATAGCGGCAGCCAGTCGATCGACCTGCTGCACCGCTATCTGGTGCAACCCGGCGACACCGTGCTGGTCGACGATCCCGGCTATTTCAATTTCATCGGCAACCTGCGCAGCCACCGGGTGCAGGCGATCGGCGTGCCGCGCCTGCCCGACGGGCCCGACCTCGACCGCCTCGCCGCCCTTGCCGCCGAGCACCGGCCGAAGCTCTATCTCACCAATGCCGCCCTGCATAATCCGACCGGCGGGCAGCTCGCCCCCGCCGTCGCGCATCGCCTGCTGCAACTGGCCGAGACGCATGATTTCCTGATCGCCGAGGACGACATCTTCCTCGACTTCCAGGAGCGGCCGGGCCTGCGCCTCGCCGCGCTCGACCAGTTGCGGCGCGTCATCTATCTCGGCAGCTTCACCAAGACCCTGTCGGCCGCCTGCCGCTGCGGCTTCATCGTCGCCGGCGGCGCGCGCATCGCCGCCATCAGCGATCTCAAGCTGGCGAGCAGCTTCGGCAATAACGAGCTGGCGGCACAGCTGGTGCACCGCCTGCTGGTCGACGGCAGCTATAGGAAGCAGGTGGAGGCGATCCGCCTGCGGCTGCGCCAGGCCATGGCCCAGGTGCAGCGCCGCCTGGAAGCCTGCGGCCTCACCCCCTGGCTGCAGCCGAGCGAAGGCATGTTCCTGTGGATGCGCCTGCCCGAGGGGCTCGATTCCGCGGACATCGCCCGCGCGGCCCTGGCGCAAGGCGTGATGCTGGCGCCGGGCGACGCCTTCAGCACCAGCCGCAGCTGCGGGAACTTCCTGCGCTTCAACGTGGCGCAGAGTCAGTCGCAGCGGGTGACGGAGGTGCTGCGGCCGTTGCTCGGCAAGGGCGCGATGCGACGGATTGCCGAGTGAGTGATCGCCGCGTTCGCCAGACTTGATAATTATGAAAGCCGGTTAAGCAGGATTGCTCCGAGGCAGCAATACGACAGCACGTTGCGTGAGACGCTGACTGCGGCAGATTCAAAGAAGGCGGCGGTCGTTTTGCCAACCAGAGATATACAAATATGTATGGACAGTCGCATGCATGAAAAATGACTAGTCATATAACGCCGTACGCGCTTACCATGGAACTATCCGGCGGAATAATTCGTGCCCAAAGAAAACAGTCAGCCCTAAGCGGGCCTCCGCAAAGCGACCGACACCTATTTATTTACTGTGACGCTTGCTGAAGAGAGCGACCACGCTGTGAGGGGCATTATCGCCAAAAAATCGGCTTAAGTTTTGCGCACTCTCATCGGCGATTTCAGCGCTTCTGGGAAAGAGATCGTTCTCATATGACGCAAGCGCGGCTTCGACGTCAGTGGGCATGGAAACGAGTGCTTTCGCTAGTTCTGCGCCATCATATAGAGCAAGGTTTGCACCTTCGCCCGCGAACGGCGACATCAGATGCGCCGCATCTCCGAGTAACGTTACGCCAGGTACCCGCTTCCATCGGTGTTCTATTGGCAGCGCATAAATCGGACGAAGCAGGGGATCGGTTTCGCCGTCCGTTATGAGAGCCGTTAGCTGCGGAGCCCATCCGTCGAATTGCTCGGCGATGCGAGCCAAGCCGGCCTTCGGGTCAGTGAAGTCGATGGAATTCGTCCAGTTCTCTGGCTTGTTCAAGGCCGTATAGGTGTGCAGCGTTCCGTCTGCATAGCGGTGCGCCAGGATACCTTTGCCTGGAGCGACTGCCATCAGCGTGCCGCTGCCTATGGCGTCCGCGCTTGTCTTATGGCGCGTGTCCCCATCGAAAAGAAGCGTTTCGATGAATGATGTGCCCGAGTAAACGGGTTTGGAATCAGACAGAAGGGGACGAACCTTCGACCATGCGCCATCGGCACCCACGAGCACGTCCGTAGTGAGTTTGGAGCCGTTGGCAAAAGTGACGTCGTGCCTTCCGGCCCCGTGCGGAGCTATTGACGTGACCTTGTGACCCCACTTGATCGCTTCCGGGGAAATCGCACCAATAAGCATGTTTCGAAGATCGCCCCGGTCAATTTCAGGGCGGTTGCTGATGCGGTCGCCGGGACTGTTGAACAGAACATTACCGTGCTTATCAACGATACGTTTTGCATCCTCGCCGGGGCGAACAAGGCCAAGGAAGTTCTCATAAAGCCCGGCGACTTTAAGGGCGATCTGGCCGTTGTATTCATGGATATCAAGGAGCCCGCCTTGCGTTCTTGTGCTCGCCGAAACTTCCGCTTCGTAGATGGTCGCAGGAATGCCATTGAGATGAAGAACGCGGGCCAGCGTAAGGCCACCAAGACCAGCGCCGATAATTGTAATTGGGTTCCGCATTATAGCGCTCCTGTCAAATGCAAGCGTGCAGCGTCGAGCGACACTGATGACCTGCTGCTGCCTGATCGCGTCAGGCGGTTGCTTCGGGAGACGCTGGCCGAACCAGAGCAAAGTGCTCGGCTGGCTTGCATTCGACGGCCAAAATGGGGCGGTCGTTTTTCGCGACAGGAACCTAGTATATTTTGGAAGCCTGAATGACACAATTCTATTTGCTGATCCGGCCCTAACGCGAGGAGGTTTGCATGCGTCGAATCGATGTCTGCGTGTCGGGTGGCTGCCAGTGCGGCGCTATCCGCTATAGGGCAACTGCCATGCTGGGCAATGCGCATCTCTGCCATTGCCGGATGTGCCAAAAGGCTGTCGGCGGGATTTTCGCGGCACTTGTCGCGGCACCCAAAGACGCCTTTACCATCACGCGGGGCAAGCCTGCCGTGTTCAGAAGCTCTGAACTTGTTGAACGCGGATTCTGCGCTGCATGCGGGACACCGCTCTATTACAACGACGTCACGGCATCGCGTCTCAATTTGACGATGGGGTCGCTTGACGACCCTTCACTCTTCCCGCCGCATTCCAATACCGGCATCGAGGGGCGCGTGCCCTGGCTTGCCGATCTGGCGCGGATCGAGGACTACGGAACGACCGAGGGTGATGATCGGGGAAACTGGGCCGCCTCAATCCGCAGGTCCAATCGCCAGCATCCCGATCACGATACCGAAAAGTGGCCGCTCGAATAAGGCAAGAAGCAGCTGGAGGTGGCGGGAACCGTACCTGGGACGGCTGAGGCGACGGCCTCGCCATATCATAGCCGACATAGGCATCTGCCTTATGATGAAGCACCAGCATGGGCCCCTTGTGGCCGATCAAACGCTTGCCGGGCCGATCGGTCCAAAAACCTTGAGCTGGCTCATCGTCAGGCTTCCCCGGCTTTCTGGCTTTCCCGGTTACGATGATAGTGACGCTGCCCCTTTGCCCGGTTGCCGCAGACGGCCATGGAACACCAGCGTCGCCGCTTCGAGGCCGACGAGTCGAGGAAGAACCAGCTGCACATTTCGCATTGGCGGATATCAGCGCTGGCCGGATCTGTGACGAAGCTTGATGCCGCCAGATCCAATCTAAACCTGATTAGCGAAAGCCCTGCCTTCTTTACGTCCACCTTCCATTCCGCAAGTTGTCCGCTGCTTGCGACGAGCTGAGCCTGGGCCGAAGCCTTGTGAAAACTCTCTTCGAGCTGTCGGCGATCGAGTTCAGCGACTGGCATGCCGTTGATTGAGGCCAACACATATCGATAGAGACTTTCGCGCTGGGGCGTCAGCTCGTCGAGACACCGCTTGGCAGCACGTGGCGACTTTTCAGCGGCGCTCGCGAGGGCCGCGTATTCGCTATCATCGATGATTCCGGCAGCTGTCGACCACGAGAGGAGATCGTCATAAGAGGTCAGCCGCTCGACGTCGCGCACCTTCGTGTCGCCGCCCCCGGTGTTGAGGAAGTCGAGGACGATATGACCGCCGACAAATGTGTTGGATGGCCAATCTCGCATCTGTTTCTTCTTCGTCAGTCTCCAGCGTGCCAAGTAATCGATATCGTTGCCGCTTGCAACTCCCACAAGCCGCGCGCCGTCCGTCAGCGATCCCATTGGCCTGCTGCTGTTGGTTTTTCGCATGACCGCGTGACATTTTTTCAATTGCTCACCTCGGCAAGGCCGGTGTATCTAACCTGAATTGATATATATAGGGGTTAGTTAATCCATGACACAGGACGCCGAATTGCAGCTCACCGAGACGTTCGACTATGGGGGCCAACCCGTTCGTTACGGGGTGGTCGGCAAGGGATCGCCGCTCGTTTTCGTCCACGGCACGCCTTTCAGCTCAGCCGTGTGGCGGAAGATCGTTCCCTATTTCGCTGGTCGCCACCGCGTCTATTTTTACGACCTGCTCGGCTACGGCCAATCAGAAATGGCCGAGAGCCAAGACGTCTCGCTTGGCATCCAGAACAAGGTGTTCACGTCATTGCTGGAGCACTGGAGGCTCGACGAGCCAGATGTCGTCGGCCATGATTTCGGCGGGGCGACTGTTCTGCGCTCGCATCTCCTCGATGGACGCAATTATCGCTCTTTGACGCTGATCGATCCCGTTGCGGTCGCGCCCTGGGGTACACCGCTCATTCGCCATGCTCGACAGCACGAAGCCGCCTTTGCCGGCTTGCCCGCTTATGTACATCAGGCGATCGTTCCCGCTTATATTGCGAGCTCGGGTAGAAAGCCGCTGGCGGCCGATAACATGTCGATCTACACCCGGCCCTGGCTCGGCGAAAAGGGGCAGCACGCTTTCTACCGGCAGATTGCCCAGATGGATGAGCGCTACACCGATGAGATCGAAGCCCGCTATCATGAGATCCGCTGCCCGGTCATGATCCTGTGGGGCGAAGAGGATAGATGGATCTCGGTCGAACACGGACGGAAACTGGCCGCCAAGATTTCAGATTCAATCCTTAAGGTCATCCCCGGCGCGGGACATATCGTCCAGGATGATGCGCCCGAGGCAATCGTTGCCGCCCTCTATGACTTCCTGCCACGATCCGCGGCTTGAGTCGTAAGGCTTCATTCAGGGGACGCGAAGTGAGATCTCCGCGCTCACTTCGCGAAATCTACAATGACGATCTTAAATTTATGATGTTTTTTAATATTCAACTTTAGGTAGATGCTAACATAATCACATGATCGACATATTCTGCCCTTTGCTTGGGCAAGCGTCGTGACGCTGCTCCGCCGGGTGAAGTCTCACTCCTATAGTGGCAGGAGCCATGTCAGGAGATCAGACCGCGCGTTCGCCGCTGCGGCTTTAAGCGGGGCCTGCGGCAGGCTATATAGAAGGGCATGAAACAGTCCCTCCATACCGAACCCGTCATCGAGGAACGCGCCGTGTCGATCGGCCAGCCGACTGGCGGCGTGCCCTTCAAGCTGGTTTCCGATTACGTGCCGGCCGGCGACCAGCCGCAGGCCATCGCCGAGTTGGTGGCCGGGGTCAACCAGCATGAGCGCGACCAGGTGCTGCTGGGCGTCACCGGTTCCGGCAAGACCTTCACCATGGCGCATATCATCCAGCAGGTGCAGCGCCCGGCCTTGGTGATGGCGCCGAACAAGACGCTGGCCGCCCAGCTTTACGGCGAGATGAAGAGTTTCTTCCCGGAGAACGCGGTCGAGTATTTCGTCTCCTACTACGACTATTACCAGCCGGAAGCCTATGTGCCGCGCACGGATACCTATATCGAGAAGGAATCCTCGCTGAACGAGCAGATCGACCGCATGCGCCATGCGGCGACGCGGGCCTTGTTCGAGCGCCGCGACGTCATCATTGTCGCCTCGGTTTCCTGCATCTACGGCATCGGCTCGCCGGAAACCTATTCGACCATGACGGTCACCTTGAAGACCGGCGACAGCATCGACCGCAACGACTTCCTGCGTCGCCTGATCGAGCTGCAATACAAGCGCAACGAAGCGGCCTTTTATCGCGGCACCTTCCGCGTCAAGGGCGACAGCATCGAGCTGTTCCCCGCCCACTTCGAGGACCGCGCCTGGCGCCTGTCGCTGTTCGGCGACGAGATCGAGGCGATCTATGAATTCGACCCCCTGACCGGCGAGAAAGCGGCCGAACTCAGCGAGATCAAGATCTACGCCAACAGCCACTATGTGACGCCGAAGCCCACCTTGCATCAGGCGATCAAGCAGATCCGCGAAGAGCTGAAGGTGCGGCTCACCGATCTCAACGCCCAGAACAAGCTCCTCGAGGCGCAGCGCCTGGAGCAGCGGGTCAATTTCGACATGGAGATGATGGAGGCGACGGGGAGCTGCGCCGGCATCGAGAACTATTCGCGCTATCTGACAGGGCGCAATCCCGGCGAGCCGCCCCCGACCCTGTTCGAATACCTGCCGCAGGACGCTTTGCTCTTTACCGATGAGAGCCATGTCACGGTGCCGCAGATCGGCGGCATGTTCAAAGGCGACTATGCGCGGAAATCGACTTTGGCCGAATACGGCTTCCGCCTGCCCTCCTGCTGCGACAACCGGCCGCTGAAATTCGAGGAATGGGAGCGCATGCGGCCGCAGACGGTGCATGTCTCGGCGACACCCGGCCCCTGGGAAATGAACCAGACCGGCGGCGTCTTCGCCGAGCAGGTGATCCGCCCGACCGGCCTGATTGATCCCGTCTGCATCATCCGGCCGACCGAGTTCCAGGTCGATGACGTGATCGCCGAATGCAAGGAGGCGGCGGCCAAGAGCGAGCGGGTGCTGATCACCACGCTGACCAAGCGCATGGCCGAGGACCTGACCGAATACATGCATGAGGCCGGTGTGCGCGTGCGCTACATCCATTCCGATGTCGAGACGCTGGAGCGGATCGAGATCATCCGCGATCTGCGGCTCGGTGCCTTCGACGTGCTGATCGGCATCAACCTGCTGCGCGAGGGCCTCGACATTCCGGAATGCGCGCTGGTGTGCATCCTGGACGCCGACAAGGAAGGTTTCCTGCGCTCCAAGACCTCGCTGGTGCAGACGATCGGCCGCGCCGCGCGCAATGTCGACGGCCGCGTGCTGCTCTATGCCGACAACATGACCGAGAGCCTGCAATACGCCATCGACGAGACCAATCGCCGGCGCGAGAAGCAGCAGGCCTATAACGAGGCCCATGGTATCACGCCGGAATCGGTGAAGAAGCAGATCGGCGATATCATGCATTCGGTCTATGAAAGCGACCATGTGACGGTCGATACTGGATTGATCGGCGAATCGGCGCTGATCGGGCACAACCTCAAGGCCACGCTCGCCGATCTCGAGAAGAAGATGCGCAATGCCGCGGCGGAACTGGAATTCGAGGAAGCCGCAAGGCTGCGCGACGAGATCAAGCGGCTGGAAGCGATCGACCTCGGCATCCCGGTGGAATACCATGGCGGCAGCGGACTTTCGGCGCCGGGTTCTCCCTATAACAACCGCGACAAGCCGGGCAAGCCCTCGATGGGCAGTACCGTGCGCGGCCGCTCGGTAGGCGGCAGGGCCGGCTCGAACGCCGGCAAGAAGGGGCCGAAGCGGCGGTAGCACAATGGCCGCCGATAGCGCGCTGTCCGCCGGCCGAAGAAAGATGCCGTGTTCCGGCGGCCGATTGAAGGCGAGATGAGTACCTCTCGGCGGTTGTTACCATGGACCCTCGGGTCAAGCCCGACGGTGACAGGGGGAGGCGGTGACGGGTAACGAATTTGGCGGCCGCACTTCAAACTCTCTTGTCATTGCCGGGCTTGACCCGGCAATCCATGCCAGCGCTAATCTCGATAACGCTCAATGTATATCGACTGATAGTGCAACCATGTCAAAAGCAACCCGCGCCACGCAGGCGCTCGAAAAAGCCAGCGTGACATTCTCGGTTCACAGCTACGACTACGATCCTGACGCCGACAGTATCGGCCTGCAGGCCGCGGCCGCCTTGGGCGAAGATCCCCGCCGGGTCCTCAAGACCCTGATGGCGCTGGTCGATGGCAAGCCGGCCTGCGTCATCCTGCCCTCCGACCGCGAAGTGGCGATGAAGAAGCTGGCGGCGGCCTTGGGGGGCAAGTCGGCCGAAATGATGAAGCCGGCCGATGCCGAGCGCGTGACCGGCTACAAGGTTGGCGGCATCAGCCCCTTCGGCCAGATGAAGAAAGTCCGCACCGTCATCGAGCAAGCGGCGCTCGAGAATGACTATGTCTATGTCAATGGCGGGCAGCGGGGGCTGCAAGTTCGGCTTGATCCGCGCGCTATCGTCGGGGCGCTGGAGGCGCTTGCCGCGCCTGTTGTCGCTGAGAGCTGATCACTGTCCAACTCACGGCCGGATTGCAGGAAAATCCTCGGCAGCAATGTCGTTGGCAGCCTTCACCGCATCGGCATCCTTGGCGCCCCTGCCAACCGTACGGCAGAGGATCGCTTCCGAAGGGGTGCCTTTGGCTCCGGTTGTGGCCGCATACAGGCAGGCCCAAGTGACCTTGCTGTCGATATCATCCAGCCGGAAGGCAGTTGCGGGAACGCGGGCATTTCCCAACATGACAGGCACCGAGGTGTTTAACAGACTGCTCTGAAAACCGTTGATCAGTTTGGTCTGGTCCGGCATCTCGGGTTTTCCGAAATTCTGATCATAACGGTTGATCAACACCGACTGCTCAGGCGCGAAGCCGGAGCCAGCGGTGTTCCACGAGACCGTGGGATCCAACTTAAGCTGGATACGCAATTCGGTTCCCGGATGACCGGCGGTGTCTTGAAACTTTGCACAATGGCTGCGCGCGGGATGCGCCTTCAGGTTCATATCGAGGCTTGACCCAGGCGCGATCATGTCCGCGCAGGCCGAGGCAGTATTGCCGTCCGTTGTCGCGCAACCTGAAAGGGCGAGACCCAGCGTGACCAAGACTGATGCAACCGCGATACGCATGCCCCCCGCCTCCCGTTATCGGCCGCGTGAGAACCGGCCCGGCTGCGTCATCACCGGCCGGTGCGGACCACGCGCCGGTTCAATCGCCGATCCTGACTCGCCTGCGCCGTCCGGAGCGCAAGACGATCCCCGCCATCAGCTTGCAGTATCGTAGATCGATTTAAGCTCATTGGCGATGCTTCGGAGCGCCGCCAACACATCGGGCGCGAAGTGCTCGGGACGGGTTCGACCGTCGCCGACAAGAATGACATCCATGGCCTGGCTATGCGGGATGCCAAGCCGATACGGCCGGTCCTGGCGCAGGGCATCGTAAACATCGCAGACCGTCAGAATGCGCGCGCCGAGCGGAATCGCGTCGCCCTTTAATTTACGTGGGTAGCCGGTTCCATCGTAACGCTCATGATGCGCCCAGGCCAGCTCGGCTGCCATGTTCAGAAAAGCGTCGCCCGACGATGAGAGCAGCTCATATCCTTTGGCCGAATGCGTCTTCAGCAGGGCGATTTCTTCCTGGGTCAGCGGCGTGGTCTTCCGCAGCACATTCAGAGGGATGGCGAATTTGCCAATGTCATGCAGCAAGGCGGCACTGGCGACCTGGCCGCAAACCTCCGCGGCGACGCCGAGTTCCCGGCAGAGAGCCTCGGCCATGCGGCTGACACGCTTCTCGTGGCTATTGGTTTCGCGGTCGCGCATCCCTTCCGCTTTGGTCAGGCAAAAAGCGGCTGGGGGGAGCCCGCCGTAAGGTTGCATCATTTTGCGAAGCGTCTGCATGACCGTATTCCCTTTCGGCCGCCCCGCGGAGCTGGAGCACACCTGGAAACAGAGGGTTAGCTTCGATCTCTATCATATGTTTGTAAATAAATTCCTGTCATAAGGTAAGTATTCCTTACCCATCACCTACGGATTTGAGGTGATGCGCTATCCCAGTGTGGCGATCAGGGCGCGGAGGATCGCGTTCAGATGCCCGGGCCGCTCCAGCGGTACATAGTGGCCGCATTCCGGGACGATATGCAGGCTTCCACGGGGCGCCGCATCGGCCTGCCTTGCGCTGATGGTCACGCCCGGCGCGCTGTCATCGGCCCCTGCGACAACGACGATCGGGCGGGGAAAGGCCGCGAGGAGCCGGTGGCGGCTGCACCTGGTATGGAAGGCCGTGACACCACGGGCAATATCCTGCGGCGATTGGCGGAGCGCCAGGTGTTTCGCGGCTGCCACCACCCGGCGATCGGCAGCGGGCGAAAACAAGGGCGCCCAGTAGTCTTCCCAGGCTTTCTCCATTCGCCCGGCACGAAGCGTTTCGAGAGCCGCGGCCTGCAGGCCGGGATCGGGCCGGTGTTCGGCCTTGGTGCCGATCAGGACCAGGGCGGCGACCCGCTCCGGCGCGCGAGCCGCCAGTTCGAGCGCACAAGAGCCGCCGACCGAGCAGCCGACGATGATGAGGCGATCGCCTTTCACCAATTTGAGGGCTTCGGCGGCCCATTCCTCGACCGTGTCGCCAAAAGCGTAGAGCGTCGGCGCGCACGTCGCAGCACCCGGCAAGATGGACCTCTGCCCGTCCCACATCGCGCCGTCGAGCGGCAGCGCATGCAGGAAAAGCACTTCCGATTCCGCACGCCCGGCCATGCCAACTCCAGCGTCACAAACGTCCCTTGTCCGATGAGAGCCGCTTTCGGCATCGAGGACAAGCCGCGTTCATGCACGCGTTTACGCGCGCCTTTTCGCCACGCAGGAAAAATCGGCCTTCGCGCAGTTATCCGGAGGCAAGGCGTGGTGCGCCGTCAGGCCGCTTGATCCGCCCGCCAGACGATCGGGAACCAGTCTTCGCGCAATTTCTCGCCGTTCCGCTGGTCGAGGCCCGGGAAAGGCGGCGAGGTGCGGCCGGGGCGCTGGATATAGACGGCGTCGTCGCCGAGGAAGCGGGCCGAGAAGGCGCGGCGGCGGCTGGCCCCTTCATTGCCGCGGGCGCCATGCACAGTCTTGTAGTTGAAGATGATGGCGTCGCCCGGCTGCAGCGCCGGCGCCAGGATCTCGAAGCCGCCCTTATCGACCTCCGGCAAGTCCATGAAATCCGCGTCATTGGCGTAGAAGTCCTCACCGCCGGCCCAGCGCTTCGGCCGCAGCAGCTTCGGCCAGAGATGCGAGCCGAGGACGAGGCGGAGCGTGTTCTCCTCGCTGACCGGATCGAGCGGAATCCAATAGCTGCCGGTCTGCATGCCGTCGACGCAGTAATAGGGCATGTCCTGGTGCCAGGGCGTCTTCTTGGCCGTGCCCGGTTCCTTCACCAGCAGATGGTCGTGGAAGATCTGCGCGGTTCTGCTGCCCATCAATTGGCCGGCAATCGCCGCCGCCGGGGAGTTGCGCATGAAATCGCCGAATTCGGCGATGCGCTGCCAGTTGCAGTAATCGTCGAAGAAGCGGCCGCCGCCCTCGCCGGGCCGGACGTTTTCGCTCCCATAGGGGCCGGGCTCCGCCATGTTGCGGGCACAGCCCTGGCGCAGCACCTCCACCCAGTCCGTGAAGGCGCCGCGCAGGACCAGGGCGCCCTGGCGCTGGTAGGCGGCAATCTGCTGGGCGGCGACGTCTGGCATGATGGAGTCTCACGGGTTGATGTTTGGCGGCCGATATCGCGGCCATCCGGCCTTGCCTCTTCTTGCCACAGGCCGATCATCATGAGAAATATATGATGTTGATGATCAGGCATAAGATTTAGATGATACCTTTCACCTTCCGGCAGCTGGATTACTTCATCGCCGTCGCGGAACACGGCAATATCAGCGCCGCGGCGCGGGCACGCCATATCGCCCAGCCGGCCATGTCCATGGCGATCGCCCAGCTGGAAGAGCTGCTCGGCGCCCAACTGTTCCATCGCCGGGCGGGCCACGGAATCAGCCTGACCCAGGAGGGGCACCGGGTGCTGGCGCAGAGCCGCAGCCTGCTGGTGCTCGCCCAGCAGATCGCCAGCGGCAAGGCGGCGACAGAGATGCCGCTGGAGGGGCGGCTCGCCATCGCCTGCTTCAAGGACCTCGCCCCCTATATCCTGCCCCGCCTCATGGCGGCGTTCCGCAGCCGCCATCCGGCCATCACCCTGCATCTGGTGGAGGCGGATTTCGCCGGCGTGCGGGAAGCGCTGCTGGCCGGCCGGGCGGAGCTTGCCATCACCTATGAACTCGGCATGGAAGCCGGGATGCAGCGTCTGTCGCTGGCCGAACTGCCGCCTTACGCCTTGCTGCCGGCCGATCATCCGCTGGCCCGCCAGGCGAAGGTCTCGCTGGCGGCGCTGGCGCAGCAGCCGCTGATCCTGGAAGACATGCCGCAATCGCGCGAATATTTCATGTCGCTGTTCTGGACCCAGGGGCTGCAGCCGCGCATCAGCCAATACACCCAGACCTTCGAGACCCAGCGCGGCCTGGTCGCCCATGGCCATGGCGTCGCCCTGTCCTGCACCCGGCCGAAAGGCGATCGCAGCTATGACGGCAAGCGCTTCGTGTGCCGGCCGTTGCGCGAGAAGCTGGCGCCGCAGCGGGTGATCCTGGCGCAACTGCCGGGCCAGCCGGCCTCGCCGCTGGCGGAAGCGTTCCTCACCTGGGTCAAGACCTGGAGCCGGCAGCAGCAGACCGCCAAGGCGCCGCTGCTCGCTTCGGCGGAGATGGCGTGAACGAGATCGGGCGCGGCGGCGAGCGAGCGCCTAGGTGCCGGCGCGGGGTCCGGTGATCAGGTCGATGACATCCCGCAGGCTGGGGCCGAGTTCGCCGATCGGATAGAGGAGATAGGCGGCCTCGCTGGATAGCGGCAGGTCCTGCTGATGCGCGGTCAGCAGGGCGGCCACGGTCAGGGGCTGGCCCTGACCTTCGATCTGCGCCGGGGCCGGCATCGTTTCATGCCAGAACAAAGCGGCGCGGGGATCGGCCTCATGCGGCGCCGGCTGCAGGCCGAGGGCAAAGCGCGCGATGCCCTCCGTCTTGGCCCAGGCCAGCAGGCCGGCAAGCAGTTGCGACGGTACCTCGGGCGCCGCCGCCGGCAGCCAGCGCAGGAGATCGATTTCGCATTCCTGCCGGCCGGCCCCCGTCCAAATCACGGCGAAGGCCAGGATCTTGTCCTGCCGGCGCAGGACAGCGACCGGGCAATGGGCGACGTAATCGCGCGAGAAATGGCCGCGGGTGGCATGCCGTTCGCGCAGCTGGTAGTGCTCCAGCCACTGGTCGGAAATGGCGGCGATCTCGCTCATGATGCGGTCGACCGCGCCGTTGCGGCAGACTTCCAGCGTGAGATCGCTGCCCGCTGCCGGAAAAACGGCACCCGGCGCGTCGGCGGCCAGCCAGGCGGCAGGATCGCAGGCGGAGAGCGACAGATAGGCGCGCACGCCGAGCCGCAGCGGCTGCAGGCCGAGATCGAGATAGATCGGCATCGCCTCGCCGCCGACATCGACGAAGACCACGCGGCCGCCCCGGCTATCCGCCAGATCCCGCAGATCCCAGATGAGGTCGCCCCATTTGCCGGCGGGGCCGATCGGATCGCCGACGGCAATAAGGCTGTGCCCCTTGAGGCCGTAGCTGAGGCAGGCGTCGGAATCCTCGGTCCAGAGCAGCGACTTGTCGCCGGTCAAAGCGAGATGCGCCGAAGCGCGTGGAGAGCGGCGAACCAGCGGGTGCAGGCGGCGATAGTCGATCTCGCCGCCGAGGGTGAGGCGCGGCTGGATGGCGCGCAGGCTCTGCCAGATCAGGGCGCCGGCCAAGGTCACCAGCATGAGCGCGACGGCGCGCAGGGAGCGCGGCGCATGGCGCTGCAGTTCGAACTGCATCAGCGCCTGCTGATTGTAATCGATATGGCGATAGGCGAAGACCAGCAGCCAGCACATGCCGGCGACCACGCCGACGATGCCGAGCAGCCAGACGGGGGTCAGCCGCTGATCGATCAGCCGGCCGCTGCGGTAGAATTGCGACTTGCAGGGCAGCAGGGCGACAAAGAGCAAGGCGGAAAGGGCCGCCACCTCATAATCGAGGCCCTTGGTAAGCGCCAGGACGGTGTTGACGGCGAGCAGGATTTCCGTCGACCACCAGGCCTGGCGCAGGCGCCGGGACAGGGCGCGGCCGAGCAGCAGCAGCAGCGTGCCGCCCACCGCCGACAGCAGGTTGGACCCTTCAAGCAGGCTTTGCGGCAGAAAGTTGTTGAGCAGGGCAAGGCGCCAATGGGTGCCCGGCAGGGCGCTCGAGGCGAGCAGGAAGGTCCCCGCCAGGAAGGTCAGCATGGCGAAGACCATCGGCACGACCGGCGAACCGCCGATCTCGATGCTCTCGCCCAGGGCTTTTTCACCGAGGGCGCGCAGCCGGCCGCGATGGCGCAGGCCCTCCGTCACCGCGACGGCCAAGCCGCCGAGAATGAGCGGCACGAAATAATAGACGAAGCGGAACATCACCAAGGCGCTGACCAGCGCCGGCAGCAGATCGGCCGAGGGCGAGACCAGCAGCAGGATGGTGGCCTCGAAGACGCCGAGACCGCCGGGGACATGGCTGGTGACGCCGATCGTCATGGCGATGGCGAAGAAGCCGATCAGCGCCGGATAGCTGATGTGCAGCCCGTCCGGCAGAAAAACATAGAGGACCGCCCCCATGAAGGAGACGTCGGCCAGCGACAGCAGCGTCTGCGGCAGCAGGTGGCGGGTATCCGGCATGTCGATCTGGCGGCCGAGAATGCGCAGTGGGCCGACATGGACGGCGCGCCAGACGAAGACGGCCGCCGGGCCGAGCAGCAGGAGGATGCCGATCGCACGCACCGCGCCGGACGGCAGGAAGGCCATCTGGGCTTCGGCCAGGCTGGGATCGAGCAGGAAGGAGAGGCCCAGCAGGATGCAGGTCGCCATGCCGAAGGTGCCGCTGAAGGAAAGCTGGACCTTCATCGTGTCGGCGAAGCTCAGCCCCAGCGCCATGTAATAGCGGCAGCGCAAGGCGCCGCCGATCAGGATCGAGAAGCCGGTCGAATGGGCCACCGATTGCGCGATGAAGGAGCCGAGGGCCGCGCGCCAGAAGGAGATGCGCTTGCCGGTCGACCACAGCGCCACATAGTCCTGAAACGCCAAAGCAAGAAAGCTCGCGCCCGTAAGCCCGAGCGCCAGCAGCAGCAGCGCCCGGGGAGTGGCGACGATCTCGCGGCGGATCTGCGAGAAGTGAATCGCCGCGATGCTGTGGTGGATGGTCCAGATCGCCAGGACGAAGAGGCCGATGGCGAGCAGCGGGATGGCGACGCGCGAGACGATCGGCCGCCAGCGGGCAATGAAGCTGCCCGGCAGGATGGGGCGGGACTGATCAAAATCGGCGGGTCGAGGCATATTCTGCACTTACGCGGTCTGCTCCTGCCCGTCGGCCCTACGTCGCGATGCCGGACCCGGCCGACCCGGCGTTACCGTCTGCCGACCCGGCGACAAGGTCTCCGCACGATGATCGCTCGATCCGATGATACCCCGCATGAAACCCTTTCCCATTGCTGATCCGGCAGTTGCTGTTCGGGCGCCCGGCGCGGCGTGCCGGGCTCGTTCTCCGATACGCCGCGGATGGATTGGCCGCCACCTTATAGCGAGCCGCGGTCACCGGGCACAGCCTTCTGCATCCCGGCCTATCCGAAATCTATGTCAGCATACTGTCGCGATCTCGATCTGGATATTGCAACCCCATGGCATTCGCCGGACGCAGCGGCGGGCGGCCCGATCCATCCCCGCCTCTATCTGCGGGATTATTATCCCGGCGGCCGCAGTCCCTATGTGACAGCGGGTGCTTGCTTCCCCGGCACCTTGTCTTCAGGATGCCGTCATGTCGCATTCCGATTCTTCACAAATCGCCCTGGTGACGGGTGCCGCCAAGCGGCTTGGCCGCGCCATCGCCCTCGCTCTGGCCGATCACGGCTGGGATATTGCGCTGCATTATCATCACTCGCAGGCGGAGGCCGAGGCGACCGCCGCGGAGATCCGCGCCCGCGGCCGCCGCTGCCTGCCGATCCGGGCCGATCTCGGCCGGGAAAGCGAGGTCGAAGGCATCATTCCCAGGGTCAACGACCAGCTCGGTCCGCTGCGCTGCCTGGTCAACAATGCCTCGGTCTTCGAGATGGACAAGATCGACACCGTGACCCGCGACAGCTGGGACCGGCATATCGAGACCAACCTGCGCGCACCGCTGGTCCTGTCACAGGCCTTCGCCCGGCAATTGCCGCCAATCGCGGGCGGCGGAACAACCGGCAACATCATCAATTTACTGGATCAGCGGGTGTGGAAACTGACGCCCTATTTCCTCAGCTATACCATCGCCAAGATGGGGCTTTGGACCCTGACCCGCACCCTGGCGCTGGGCCTCGCGCCGCAGATCCGGGTCAACGGCATCGGGCCCGGTCCGACGCTGCCGAGCCCGCGCCAGAGCGACGAGCAATTCCAGGCCCAATCTGCCGCGATGCCGCTAGGCCATGGCGCTACCGCAGAGGAAATCGCCGGGGCGGTTCTCTACATTCTCTCGGCACCGTCGATGACGGGCCAGATGATCGCGCTGGATGGCGGCGAACACCTCGGCTGGCAGGTCCCCGGCAAGGGATACCAGCCGAAGGAATGAGGCCCCGGCGCGAAGCCGCCGGGCCGATTTCCCGCCCTTGTCGGTGTCGTCCGGCCGGTATATGACAGTGCCTTTCCGGCCCGCCGATGCGATGACAGCAGGCGGCATCCGGTCCCGACGGGCCCCAGAGTGCGGCCCGGCAATCTGCCCCAGGGTGCGGCATCTACGTCAGGCCTGAGGAGGGCCTTTGCAGATGAGCCAAGTCGAGAAAATCACCGCCCTGCCGGCGGCAGCCAGCCAGCGCGCCCTGAAAGTCTTCGTGCGCAATCTGGTTTTGCCCTGCCGTATCGGCGTTTACAGCCATGAAAAACTGGGGACGCAGCGCGTCCGCATCAATCTGGAACTGGTCTGCGCCGAGCATCCGGCGATCAATGACGAACATGCCAATGTCGTCTGCTACGACCAGATCATTACCGACATCAAGCAGCTGATCGCCGGCGAGCATATCAATCTGGTGGAAACCCTGGCCGAGCGCATCGCGGCCCTGTGCCTGGATGATTACCGGGTGCATCAGGCCAAGGTGCGGGTCGAGAAGCTGGACGTCTTCCCCGAGGCCGAGGCGGTCGGCGTCGAGATCGAGCGCCAGCGCCACCTGCGCTGAGTGGTCGCCTGAGTTAACATGAGTGAATCAAAGGATGGCCGAGTCGTTAAAGGCTCGGCCATCTTCGCCATCACCACAGTGGTGGCGCCGCAAAAATCCAATCCGATCAGCGGCCTTGCCGCGCTTCCTGAGCGAAGTTGTTCACACCGGCTTTTGGCCGATTCCTAACTACCTATTAGAGTCAAGGCCGATTCGCTTTGTGACTCTTTCTTTTCCGGCTGGGCAATATATACTGATTAAAATCAATAACTTAGGTTTTTGTGCTCAAATTTTGGGCAATTAGGGGAAATGGCGGTTTTCCGGCCAATCGGCAAATTGCCCTGGATGTTACCGACAGAGTTATCCACAGCTTCCGTGGATATCTGGGCAGTTGTCCTGGGCGGGCGCTATCCTTAATTTCTTCCCCAGCGCATTTGTGGAAAACACGGACCTCGGCAACGCGATGCAGACCAGAGCACAGCACTCATTCCCGCTCCCAAGCCCGTACCCGGCGCAGTATGGGGGCACCGCCGCCACCCGCGCGGGGGCCCCGAGCGCGTCGGATGGTTGCGGGGATGCGGGCCGGCCGCGAAATCCACGCTCATGACCATCATCAAGCCCCGCTCGGGCGAACCCCTGCCGGATTCCCCCACCCCGGATTCCCCCATCCCCGATTCCCCTAATCCGGAAGCCGGTCCGGTCAAGGCCGCCACCCCCGAAAGGACGCCCGCCCCTGCCCGGCCGCAAACCGATCAGGCCGAACCGGCCAGCATCCAAGAAGAGCCGGCCGGAGAAGAGCCAACCGAAGCGAACCCGACCGTGACTGATCTGCCCGTGACTGGCCCGGAGGCGGCCGTGGCGGAGGCGGCCGAGGTCGAGCCTCCTGCCGAGATCGGTTTCGATGCGGCGGAAGAACAGGACGGCGAAGCGCAGGACGGCGAAGAACAGGACGGGGAAGAACAGGACGGGGAAGAAGAGGAACGCCCGCTGCCGATCGGGCGGCTGGCCCAGGGTGTCGACGTCATCCGGGAAAAGGTGCGCACCCTGCCCGGATCGCCCGGCTGCTATCGCATGCTGAATCTGCGCGGCGACGTGCTTTATGTCGGCAAGGCGAAGGACCTGAAGAAACGGGTCACCGCCTATACCCAGCCCTACCGCCAGCCGATCCGCATCCAGCGCATGATCGCCGAAACCGCGACCATGGAATTCGTCACCACCCATACCGAGGTGGAAGCCCTGCTGCTGGAAGCCAATCTCATCAAGCGCTACATGCCGCGCTACAATGTGTTACTGCGCGATGACAAGAGCTTTCCCTATATTTTGATCACCGCCGACCATCCGGCGCCGCAGATCACCAAGCATCGCGGCGGCCGCAACCGGCCCGGCGAGTATTTCGGCCCCTTCGCCTCGGCCGGTGCCGTCAACCGCACCATCGTTGCCCTGCAGCGCGCCTTTTTGCTGCGCCCCTGCTCCGACAGCATTTTTGCCAGCCGTACCCGGCCCTGCCTGCAATACCAGATCAAGCGCTGTTCGGCGCCCTGCGTGCAGCGCATCAGCGAAGCGGATTACGCCGAACTGGTGCGCGAGGCGCGGGACTTCCTGACCGGCAAGAGCCGCGACGTGCAAACCCGGCTGGCGGCCGAGATGCAGGCCGCGAGCGATGCGCTGGAATTCGAGCGCGCGGCGAAATTGCGCGACCGCATCCAGGCCCTCACGATGATCCAGTCGCGCCAGGACATCAACCTGATCGATATCGAGGAGGCCGATATCATCGCCATCGCCCAGGAAGGCGGCCAGAGCTGCATCCAGGTCTTCTTCTTTCGCAACGGCAGCAATTACGGCAGCCGGGCCTATTTTCCGGCCCACGACAAGGGAGCCACGACGCCGGACATTCTCGCCGCCTTCATGGGCCAGTTCTACGAGAACAAGACGCCGCCGCGCCTGATCCTGGTGAGCGAAATGCCGGCCGAGATCGAGCTGCTGACCGAGGCGCTCACCCTGCGGGCCGAAGGCAAGGTGGAGATCATCGAGCCGAAGCGCGGCGACAAGCGCAAGCCGGTCGAGCATGCCCTGCTGAACGCCCGCGAGGCGCTGGCGCGGCGCAGCGCCGAGAGCAGCTCGCAGGCGAGATTGATGCGCGGCGTGGCCGATGTCTTCGGCCTGGAGAATCCGCCGGGCCGCATCGAAGTCTATGACAACAGCCATATTTCCGGCACCAGCGCCTATGGCGCCATGATCGTCGCCGGGCCCGATGGCTTCATGAAAAACCAGTACCGCAAATTCGCCATACGGCGCGGTGCGGCGGGCAATGACAATGCGGCGGCCGCCGGTGCCGGAAGCGTCTCCGAGGAAGTGGAAGCGGCCGCGGCGGCGACGCCGGAAATCGCAGCGGAAAACGGCGGCGATCAGGTGACCGATGCCACATCGCTGCGCCAGGCGGCGGAAAGCCCGGCGGCCGATTTCAGCGCCCCGCCGGTCACCGAAAGGCCGGTCACCGAGAGGCCGGTCACCGAAAGGCCGGCCACCGAAACGCCGGTCAGTGGAACGCCGATCAGTGGAACGCCGGCCGGGCGCGTGGCCGGCCTCAACAGCGATCTCGTGGCCGGCGACGATTACGGCATGATGCGCCAGGTGCTGATGCGGCGCTTCGGCCGCGCCCTCAAGGAAGATCCCGATCGCTCACGCGGCGCCTGGCCAGATCTCGTCTTGATCGACGGCGGCCAGGGACAATTGCAGGCGGCGCTGGATGTCTTTGCCGAACTCGGCATTACCGATCTGCCGGTGGCCGCCATCGCCAAGGGACCGGACCGCAATGCCGGGCGCGAACGTTTCTTCCTGCCTGACAAGCCGCCCTTCAGCCTCGACCACAAAGATCCCGTCCTCTATTACCTGCAGCGCCTGCGCGATGAATCGCATCGCTTCGTCATCGGCACCCATCGCGCCAAAAGATCGAAGCTGATCGGCCAATCGATGCTGGACGAGGTGCCGGGCATCGGCGCCAAGCGCAAGAAAGCCCTGCTGCTGCATTTCGGCTCCGCCCGGGCGGTGGCGCAGGCCGGGCTTGCCGACCTGGCCGCGGTCGAGGGCATCAGCGAAACCGTCGCACGGAAGATTTATGACCATTTCCACGGTAACTAATCCCCTCGCATTGCAACAATCGCGATGCTGGCCCCGATGCTGGACGAGGTGCCGGCGGCGCGCCTGCCGCCTGCCGCTTCCTGGCGAAGATGTGACGTCCCGCCCCTATCGTGCCGGGCGGGGTTCCTGCTATGGTTCCGGCACGTCTGCCGAAGGGCCCTGTCGATCATGATGAGTCTGCCGAATATCCTGACCATGTCGCGGATCGCCGCGATCCCGCTTATCGTCGGCTTTCTGTATCTGAATTCCGATTTCTGGTCGTGGGCCGCTTTCGTTATTTATGCTCTGGCCTGCATCACCGATTATTTCGACGGCTATATCGCCCGGCGCATGGAGCGTGTCTCGGCCCTGGGCCGCTTTCTCGACCCGATCGCCGACAAGCTTCTGGTCGCCGCGATCATCCTCGTCCTGGTCGCCACCCATCACATCATCGGCTGGACCACCCTCGCCGCGCTGATCATCCTGTGCCGCGAGATCCTGGTCAGCGGCCTGCGCGAATTCCTTGCCGAATTGCGGGTCGGCGTGCCGGTCAGCGTGCTGGCGAAGTGGAAGACCATGGTGCAGATGGTGGCGCTCGGTTTCCTGATCATCGGCGAAGCCGGCCCGGCCGCCATCGATTGCCCGCTGATCGGCCGCGTGCTGATCTGGATCGCGGCGGCGCTGACCCTGATCACCGGTTACGACTATCTCATCGTCGGCCTCAAGCACATGGCTGCGGACGACCGGCGCGACGCCGCGTGACGCGGACCGATAGCTGATGAAAGTACTCGGCCTGGCCGGCTGGAGTGGCGCCGGCAAGACCACCCTGATCGTCAAGCTCATCCCTGAACTGGTGGGCCGGGGTGTCAGCGTCTCCACCATCAAGCATGCGCATCACGCCTTCGACGTCGACAAGCCGGGCAAGGATTCGTATCGCCACCGGGAAGCGGGCGCCACCGAGGTGCTGGTCGCCTCGGAACACCGTTGGGCGCTGATGCATGAGCATCGCGGCGAATCCGAACCGGACGCCGCCGCCTTGATGCGCCACATGACCCCGGTCGACCTGCTGCTGATCGAGGGCTTCAAGCGCGAAGTGCATGACAAGCTGGAGGTTTTCCGCCGCGACATCGGCAAGCCCCTGCTTTCGGCCGGCGACCCGAGCTTCATCGCCATTCTCTCCGACGGTCCTGTGCCCGAAAGCGATTTACCGGTCATCGACCTCGACGACGTGGCCGTCATCGCCGATTTCATCATCAGGCACTGCCAGCTGCAGCGCTGAACGATCCGGCTCTATTCCGTCTGCGGCTGCAGCACGACCTGCCGCACCAGCGGCAGGGTGATGCGGCGGCGGCTGGAGAGGGCGGCCTGGTCGATCGCCGCGACGGTGGCGGCCGCGACGGCGAAATCGCGTTCGATATGCCGCACCAGAAAATCGATGACGTCGTCGCCGACGGTCAGTTGACGATCGGCGAAATGCTTGGCGAGCACGGCCGCCAGCAAACCATCGTCCGGCGCAGCGACGGCAATCGCCGGAATGGCCGCCAGGCGCGAGGCCAGATCCGGCAGGCTGACCGGCCAGCGTGCCGGCGCTTCCCGGTGCAGCAGCAGCAGCGAGCCGCGCAATTCGCGCAGCCGGTTGAGGAAATGAAACAGCGCCGTCTGCCGCGCGCGCGCGGCATCCGCATCGGACGACCATAGGGACGGCTCGTCGAGGATGACGGCCGCCTCCGGCTGCAAGCTGCCGGCATCGATTTCCGTGACGAAGCTTGCCTGCGAGCGGGTCTGCCAGACATGCGCGAGATGGGTCTTGCCGCAGCCGGGCGGCCCATGGATGGCGAGGATCTGGCCGGGCCAGTCGGGCCAGCGGTCGAGCCAGGCGACGGCATCGCGATTGCTGTCCGAGACGACGAAGTCGCTACGGCCGAGGGCCGGCCGAAATTGCAGATCGAGAGCCAGTTGCGCCATGGAACGCCGCGCTCACTCTTCGCCCGGCGGCGGCAGGGCGGTATCCATCTCGGCCGGCGCACCGCGATAGAGGCTGCTGGTGAGATAGTGGGTGATGGCGAAGCGCACCAGCACGCCGAGCGCCGCCGCCACCGGCACCGCCAGCAGCAGGCCGAGGAAGCCGAACAGGGCGCCGCCCGCCAGCAGGGCGAAGATGATCCAGACCGGATGCAGCCCGACGCGATCGCCGACCAGTTTCGGCGTCAGCACGTTTCCTTCCAGAACCTGGCCCAGAACATAGACGCCGGCCACCATCAGGATCCGCGTCCAGTCGCCGAATTGCGCCAGGGCGATGGCCATGCTGATGACGAAACCGGACGTGGCGCCGACATAGGGAATGAAGGTCAGGATGCCCGAGGCCAGGCCGACGACCACGCCGAAGGGCAGACCGATGAAAGCCAGCGTGGTTGCGTAATAGATCGCCAGCGTCAGACAGACCATCGCCTGGCCGCGGGCGAAACCCGCCAGGGTACGGTCGATCTCGGCGATCTGCGCGCGAATGGTTGCCGCATGCTGGCGCGGCAGCAGGCTATCGACACGGCCGACCAGCAGATCCCAGTCGCGCAGCATGTAGAAGGTGACGACCGGGGTGATGAAGACCAGGGAAAGCAGGCTGGCCAGGGCCAGGCCGCGGCCCAGCAAATCCTGCAGCGCCTGCGCCACCCAGGTGACGGCGCTGCCCAGGCGATCCTGAACGATGTTGCTGAGCTCCGCCGGTGCCGGCAGATGCAGGCGGTAGCGCAGTGCCTGATAGATCGGGATGAGGCGCTTCTGCGCCTGCTTCAGCAGATCCGGCAGGCTGGAAAGGAAGTCGGTGAGTTCCTGCAGCAGCACCGGCACGATGGAGATCAAGGCGACGGCGACCAGCACCACGAAGAGAAGCGTGACCACGGTCGTCGCCCATTGCCGCGACAGGCCCCAGCGTTCGAGCATGTCGCAGACCGGATCGAGAATATAGGCGATCGCCATGCCGACGACGAAGGGCAGCAGGATGCCGCGCAGCAGCACCAGCAGCAGGACGAAGACAACAAGCGCGACAAGCCAGATGCGCAGCTGTTTCTCAGCCGTCACGGCGACACCGCCATTGCAGACATCATCGCCACCGGGGACACCCTCATCGCCGGGGTATCGTCTTCATTGCGGCACCGCCGGCTGGTCGGGGACGGCCGGCTGATCGCCCGGCGCCGGTGTGTCTTGCTGGGGGGCGTTTTGCGGCTGCGCGGGCTGCTGGCCAGGCGTCGTTTGCTGGTCCGGCGTGGTCTGCTGGTCGGGCACCGGCGTCGCGGCAGCCCCGGCGGCCAGCGCCAGCGTACCGGTGTCGCCGCCGGTATCCGTCAGCGTCAGGCCGTTCTGCGCCAGGCTGCGCGCCAGCTGGCTGCTGTCGCCGAGATAGGTGATATCGAGCACCGCCAGGGAAGGCTTGAGGCTGATCAGCCGGACGCCCTTCAGCAGATTGATGCCGCCCAGCCGCTTCTTCACCTCGATCCACTGCTTGAGATTGTCGAGCGGCACGTCGAGGGTGAGTTCATTCTGCTGGTTGGGATTGAGAAGATTTTGTGTCTTCCAGGATTGCCCGATCAGGCCGGTGACATGATCGACGCCTTCCGCCAGCAACTGATCGATCGAATCCGCCGAACCGGTGATCGAATCCTTGTAGTTCTTCGTCCCGTCGATTCCGTATTGGGTCACGGTGATATTCAGGTTGCGCTTGCCGTCGGCACCGGCCGGCGACAGTTTCGCCTCGGTGACCAGGATATCGCCGGCGCCGTAACGTTGCGCCAGGGCGGCAAGGCGGGCCTGATCGCCGGCCAGCGCCTGCGTCGCCGTAATGGCATTGCTGTCTTCCAGGCTGCCGCTGGGCGCGACGATCGGCACCAGGCCATCGGTCGCCGGCCTTGCCGCCCAGGCATGCAGCCACTGGTTATTCGCGCTCCACAACACGCTGGCGCCGGTATCATCGGTATAGATCGGCACCACCAGCATGCGCTTCGACGGCGCCTGGGCAAAATCGACGCCATTCTGGGCCAGAAAATCGCGAATCGGCTGGGCAGCGAAACGGAAGGTGAAGCGGCCGATATAATGAGTCGCCGAGGCCTTCTCGTCCTCGATCTGGAAATCCTGCACCCAGCGGCCGATGGTGGCGTCGTCCGGCAGCGTCAGACCCGCCACCTTATCGGCGGGGGCGATGTCGCCGAGCACCTTCTGCAAGGCCAGGCGCTGGCCCTGCTGCAGGGCCTGATCACGCAAGGTGGCGATATTGCCGTTGATGTCGACGGTGACGCCGCTGGCGCTATAGACGTCGGCCTGCTGCGCCTGGGCTGGCGTGGCAAGCCCGGCCACCAGTCCGACCGCTGTCAAGCCGACCGCCGTCAAACCCACCGCCCGCAAACCGACCGGCAGCGCCGTCAGCAAGGCCAGCGACAAGCAGGCATGGACGGCACCAAAACACCTTGGCCGAAAACGCCCGGATTGCCGCCGAGACGGCCCGTTTTTGCCGTCTTTTGCCTGTCCCGCGACATATGTCAGACCCATTGCAAACCGCCCTGAAACCAGTATTGTCCAGCCCGAAGCCTTATAGCCCGAAACCATGGAGGATGCCATAACCAGCGGCGCAAGCAGCAGCGGAGCCGGCAAGGCTGGCAACGGTCTGACCTATCGCGATGCCGGGGTCGATATCGATGCCGGCAATGCCCTCGTCGAAGCGATCAAGCCCCTGGCGAAAGCCACGGCGCGGCGCGGCACCGCGGCCGGCCTCGGCGGCTTCGGCGCGTTCTTCGACCTCAAGGCCGCTGGCTTCCAGGATCCGATTCTGGTTTCCACCACCGATGGCGTCGGCACCAAGCTGAAGGTCGCCATCGATGCCGGGCAGCACGACACGGTCGGCATCGACCTCGTCGCCATGTGCGTCAACGACCTCGTCGTGCAGGGCGCCGAGCCGCTGCTGTTCCTGGATTATTTCGCCACCGGCAAGCTGGATGTGGCGGCCGGCACCGCCATCATCAAGGGCATCGCCGAAGGCTGCCACCAGGCGGGCTGCGCCCTGATCGGCGGCGAGACGGCGGAAATGCCCGGCATGTATGCCAAGGGCGATTACGATCTCGCCGGCTTTGCCGTCGGCGCCGTCGAACGCGGGCAGGTCATCACCGGCGACGGCGTTGCGGCCGGCGACGTTATTCTCGGCCTCGCCTCCAGCGGCGTCCATTCCAACGGTTATTCGCTGGTGCGCAAGGTGGTCGAGCGCAGCGGCCTCGGCTATGAGGCCGAGGCGCCCTTCGCCAAGGGCCAGAAGCTGGGTGCCGCTTTGCTGACGCCGACCCGCATCTATGTAAAGAGCTGCCTCGCCGCGATTCGCGAAACCGGCGCCGTCAAGGCGCTGGCGCATATCACCGGCGGCGGTCTCTTGGAAAACATCCCGCGCGTGTTGCCGGCCGATCTGCAGGCCGAGATCGACGGCGGCGCTTGGCCCCTGCCGCCGGTCTTCCAGTGGCTGGCCGGGACCGCCGGCATCAATGCGCACGAAATGAGCCGCACCTTCAATTGCGGCATCGGCATGATCCTGGTGGTCGCCGCCGATCGCGCCGCCGATGTCGAGAAAGCGCTGCAAGGTCAGGACGAAACGGTGCATCGCATCGGCAAGATCGTCGCCCGTGCGAAAGATGCGCCCGGCTGCGTCGTCAACAACACCGCCAACTGGTCCTGACCCGCCGTCCGATGACCGAGAAGCTGCGCCTTGCCGTGCTGATTTCCGGACGCGGCAGCAACCTGCAGGCGATTCTCGACGCCTTCGGTCCGCATACGGCCGAGAGTCCGATCGAGATCGTCCTGGTCTTGTCGAACCGCCCGGATGCGGCCGGTCTCGCCCGCGCCGAAAAGGCTGGCGTGGTGACGGCGGTCATCGACCACACGGAATTTGCCGATCGCGGCAGTTTCGATGCGGCGATGGATGCCAGGATTCGCGCCGCCGGCGCCAATTTCATCGCCCTCGCCGGCTTCATGCGCCTGCTGACCGATGGCTTCATCGCGGCCTGGCGCGACCGCATGATCAATATCCATCCCGCCATCCTGCCGGCCTTGAAAGGCCTGCACACCCATGAACGGGCGATCGCGCGCGGCCTGAAGCTGCATGGCTGCACGGTGCATTTCGTGCGGCCGGAGATGGATACCGGCCCGATCATCGCCCAGGCGGCCGTGCCGGTGCTGGCCGGCGATACGCCCGACCGCCTTGGCGCGCGGGTGCTGGCCGCGGAGCACCGGCTTTATCCCCATGCCCTGCGACTGATTGCCGCCGGCAAAGTCCGGATCGAGGGCGAGACCGCCGTGGTCGAGAGCACCGGCGACCCGGCGGCTTTTCTCATCAATCCCGCGCTCGCCTGAGCCGCGCCGCCGCAACCCCGCTGCCCTGGACGCCACCGCCGGGAGCACGCCGGCGGGATTGCCACGGCGCAACACCTGCGTTAAAAAGCCCCATCTTGCCTCGCAATTTGGGAGCCTTCCGATGTCGTCGATCAATGATCAGATTTTGGCCAATCGCCAGGAAACCTGGAAAGGCTTCTGCCGCCTGCTGTTCTGGGGATCGATCGGCGTCGCCATCGTCACGCTGATCGCGGTCTATTTCACCGTCTGATCGCTCCCGACCGACCGGTCGAACAGAGATCGGGTCGGGCACAGAAAAGGCGCCGGATCGCTCCGGCGCCTTTCGTCTTTCCGGGTTGCCCCCGAAAGCGTATCGGTTCAGCCGACCAGTTCGAGGCCGCTGAAGAAATAGGCGATCTCGATCTTGGCATTCTCGGGCGAATCCGAGCCATGCACCGAATTGGCCTCGATCGATTCCGCGAATTCCTTGCGGATGGTGCCGGCAGCGGCATTGGCCGGATTGGTGGCGCCCATGACATCGCGATACTTGGCGATGGCGTTCTCGCCTTCCAGCGCCTGCACGACGACCGGGCCGCTGGTCATGAAGCTCACCAGATCATTGTAGAACGGACGGGCGGCATGAACTTCGTAGAACTTCTCGGCCTGGGCCTTGGAGAGCTGGACCCGCTTCTGGGCGATGAT
>Ga0255336_100790_pt1 | contig 35450 bp, 34 predicted proteins | sample MeOH1_35cm_T3_17_FD_189102 | JGI IMG/M metagenome (GOLD analysis project Ga0255336, IMG submission 189102) | Sandy soil microbial communities from University of British Columbia, Vancouver, Canada - MeOH1_35cm_T3_179 | ecosystem: Engineered > Artificial ecosystem > Sand microcosm > Unclassified ...
TCTTTTCGTAACCATAATTGTTTATATATTAATAAATATTGCTATTGTAAAAGTTATGCCAATTAGCGCAGTAATCGCATCTAAAAAACCTGCTTCAGATGCAGCAATTATATTATTTGGTAATGGTGGAGCCGCCTTAGTTTCTGCAGGTATTATGGTTTCTATCTTTGGAGCTTTAAATGGCTACTTAATGACAGGAGTTAGAATTCCCTTTGCTATGGCGCAAGACAAACTATTTCCTTTTCCTAAATTCTTTGGAAAAGTAAACGATAAATTCCAAACTCCACTAAATTCATTTATATTTGAAATAATTATAGCATGTTTTTATGTATTAAGCGGGTCCTTTGATACTCTTACTAATCTTGCAGTATTTGTTATGTGGATATTCTTTGTAATGACTGTTGCAGGAATCTTTATCCTAAGAAATAAGCATAAAGACATTGATAGACCTTATAAAGTTCCACTTTATCCTGTGGTTCCGTTAATAGGTATAGTTGGAGGTATTTATATATTAATAAGTACCATAATTACTGATACCAGTTCCTCCCTTTATGGCATAGGAATAACTTTAATTGGCTTACCTGTTTACTTTTATATAAAAAAGAAAATAAAATAATCTAAAATTAAAATTGTGCCACCCTATAGATATGTAATAATTTGTCTATAGGGTGGCACTTGTTTTATTGCTGGGCTTTAAATTCTAGATATTCATCATAATCCATTCTTTTATCTATAATACCTTCATTTGTAATTTCTATAATTCTATTAGCTATGGTTTGTACAAATTGATGGTCATGAGAAGCAAATAAAATAACACTTTTATAATCTATAAGCCCGTTATTAACTGCAGTTATTGCTTCTAAGTCAAGGTGATTTGTTGGCTGATCAAATATTAGTGCATTTGCACTGGTAAGCATCATTCTAGAAAGCATACATCTAACTCTTTCTCCTCCAGATAGTACTTTAGCCTCCTTTAAAGCCTCATCCCCAGAGAAAAGCATTCTTCCAAGAAAACCTCTTAAATAGCTTTCAGATTTTTCTTCAGAGAACTGCCTCATCCAGTCAACAAGGTTTAAATCTACATCATTAAAGAATTCGTTATTATCTTTAGGGAAATATGCTTTAGTTATGGTAATTCCCCATTTATAGCTTCCGCTGTCTGGTTCCATTTCACCAGATAGTATTTTAAATAGAGTAGTTGTGGCAATCTCGTTTTCAGAAGCAAAGGCTATTTTATCTCCTTTAGCTAAAGTAAAACTTACATTGTTTAACACTTTTACTCCATCTATAGTTTTACATAAGCTATCAACTGTAAGAATATCATTTCCTACTTCCCTTTCAGGCTTAAAGCCCACAAAGGGATATCTTCTGCTGGAAGGCGAAATATCATCAATTGAAATTTTATCAAGGAGCTTTTTACGTGAGGTTGCCTGCTTAGATTTAGATGCATTAGCACTAAAACGGGCAATGAATTCTTGAAGATCCTTAACTTTTTCTTCCTTCTTTTTATTTTGGTCCTTTGCCATTTGAAGTGCTAATTGACTGGACTCATACCAAAAGTCATAGTTTCCAACATATAACTTAATTTTACCAAAGTCCACATCCGCCATGTGAGTACAAACCTTATTTAAAAAATGTCTGTCATGGGACACAACAATTACTGTACCTTCAAAGTTTATTAGAAATTCTTCAAGCCAATTTATAGATTTTATATCAAGATGGTTAGTAGGCTCATCCAATATTAATACTCCGGGATTACCAAAGAGAGCCTGTGCAAGTAAAACCTTAACCTTTTCAGAGCCTCCTAAATCAGACATTTTCTTATTGTGAAGCTCCATACCGATACCTAGTCCTTGAAGCAGTGTAGAAGCTTCAGCTTCAGCTTCCCAACCGTTAAGTTCTGCAAATTCTCCCTCAAGTTCAGAAGCCTTAATTCCATCTTCATCTGTGAAATCAGACTTTGCGTATAATGAATCTTTTTCTTGCATTATCTCATAAAGCCTTGCATTTCCCATAATTACAGCTTGTAGTACTTCATATTCATCATACTTAAAATGGTCCTGCTTTAAAACTGACATTCTAACACCTTTAGCTATGCTTATTTCACCTGAATTAGGTTCTAATTCACCAGATAAAATTTTTAAAAATGTACTTTTACCAGCTCCATTTGCACCAATTACACCATAGCAGTTGCCAGGAATGAATTTTATATTTACATCTTCAAATAGCTTTTTATCTCCATATCTTAATCCAACATTAGTTACTGTTATCAAATTTAACCCTCCCGTATTCCTTATTCTGTACTTAACAATTAATAATTGTTCAGCCTCCCGTATTCCTCAGCCTGTACTAAACAATTATAAATTGAGTAACAGTCTAATTTGTGTTTTGCATACACAAAGTGAAATTATAACATATATTTATGAAATTTTCATTATCTTTAACGAATTTAATCAAAGTTATAATATGGGAATTCTAAATTCTTCAAAATTAAAAGAACTATTGAGCACATTCAACAGTTCTTTAAAGGTATTTTATTTCATAAAATCTGGTTTTGGCATTATATATAAACGAGGCTCATCAAAACGGTCTTGAACAGTTCTTAAAGCTTCACCAAATCTTTGAAAATGAACGATTTCTCTTTCACGTAAGAACTTTAAAGGTTCTATAACATCAGGGTCGTCAGCCATATTAATCAAATATTCATAGGTAGCTCTAGCTTTTTGCTCAGCAGCTAAATTTTCTGTTAAATCAACAATTGGATCACCTTTAGACTGAATATAGGCTGCTGTCCAGGCTGAGCCGCTTGCGCCTGCTGGGAAAACACCTCTGCCATGATCTACATAGTAAGGAGCAGCTCCTGCTTTTTGTATTTCTTCTAAAGTAGCATTTTTCATTAATTGATGAACCATAGCTCCAACCATTTCTAAGTGTGCTAGCTCTTCTGTGCCAATATCATTACAAGTAGCAATAGCTTGAGGAGTAACCATTGAATATCGCTGACTTAAGTATCTAAGTGATGCACCTAGTTCCCCATCTGGACCGCCGTATTGGGCAATTATGACCTTTGCCATTTCTGGATTAGGATTTTTAATTTTTACTGGAAATTGAAGCATTTTTTCGTATGTCCACATATATTACTCCCTCCCTTATAGCCTAAAGTTAGCCTCATATTCCCAGGGCCAAGGTTCTTTTATCCATTGCCAAGGATATGGGCTGTATGAATCATGCTCACCAATCATTCCAAAGCATCTTTCATACTCCTGCTTAAGCGTTAAGCATTCTTTTACATAACCATTGTATTTTATAAGAGCTTCACGGTCAGATGGATGGGTGTTTAAAAATAAAGAGAGGTCTTCTACCATGAAATTTAAAGCGGTTATTTTTCTTAGCAGCTGAAACTTATCCATTTTTATATAGTCACCTCATTTACATATTATCAAGTAGTCTAGCTTTTTTATCTTTTCCTTCATAAGGACTATAAAGCTCTGGGAAAACAGTTCCTTTACTAAGTGCCTCTATGGGAGAGAAGATAGTGCAAAATTTCTGATAAGGAACATAAGCAGCAGCAAGTCTTACATTTCTAATTAGTGTTTCTTGTGGGATACAGCTATTATTAGGGCTATAGTTCATTCCCTGCATTTGGTACATATTAAAATCTAGTTTTTCATCCTGAGCCATGTTTATTTTCCTCCTTAAAAGTTGCTCATATAATATCAATATATGATTAAATAGCAGCTTTGCTACAAGGAGTATAGAAACTAAGAATACTAGAAGTGCAGTGGCATCAATTTTTGAATAAGGAAAGCCCTATTATAAACTTAAGTTCATAATAGGGCTAATATTTTAATTGTATGCTTTAACTTGAAAACTGCAGTATACTACATATACAAATTACTTATTAGGTTTTTTAATATTAAAAGTTTTATTTGAGTTTTCCTTTTTTTTATAAAAAGGCATATTTGTGCCAGGGGTTATCAGCTTTCCTAGGTGTACTTCCTTTAAATCAATATTTATATTAAACTCTTTCTCGTATTTTTTAATTAAGGATAGTTCCTTTTGAGTTACTATAGAAATTGCCTTACCTGTGTTATTTGCTCTGCCAGTTCTGCCCACTCTATGAAGATAATCCTTGGAGTTTATTGGTAAATCAAGGTTTATAATATGAGTAACATCTTTAATATCTAGACCTCTTGCAGCTAGATCTGAAGCCACCAAAATTTGAAGACGGCCACTTCTAAAATCCTCCATAGCCTTTTGTCGTTCTTCTTTGGTTGCTTTGCCATGTATACCATATGCTTTGAAATGATGATACTGAAGCTTTAAAGTTGTTATTTCAGTTTCGTCACTCTTATTAATAAAAACAATTGCTTTAGTAGGTTTTTCAGCAGCTATTATTTTTCTAAGCATTTCCATCTTATCTCTTTGTTCCGACAAAACATACATATGTGTAATATTTGAATTAACATCAATATTATCTACTAGCCTAATAACCTCAGCTTCTTTCATAAGACTCTGGGCAGTGCTTATAACCTTTTCATCTATTGTTGCTGAAAATAACATAAGCTGTCTATCTCTTAAAGTAGTTTTTATAATGTCCTTTACTACGCCTAAGTTTTTCTCATCTAGAAGTCTGTCACCTTCGTCTATAACAATAGTTTTTATAGTGTGCGCACTTATCTTTTTCATTTTAATAAGCTCAAGTATTCTTCCTGCTGAGCCTACAATAATATGAGGTTTTTCTCTAAGCTTTTCTACCTGCCTTTTTATATTTACATCTCCAATTACAGCTAAAGAAATTACAGGTATTTTTGAATTTTCAGCTAAAGTTTTAATAACTTTTTCTATTTGCATTACAAGCTCATGAGTAGGAGCTAATATAATGGCCTGCATTTCTCTTTTTTCACTTTCAATCCTTTGAAATATTGGCAATAAATAAGCTAAAGTTTTACCGCTTCCTGTTTGTGACTGACCAATAATGTCCTTATTTTTAAGTGCTAGAGGAATTATTTTTTCTTGAATTTCAGTGGGCACAGTAATATTTTCTTTTTTTAATCCATCTATTAAACTTAAATTAAGTCCTAAATCATCAAATAATATCGACATGCTTTTCTCCTTTATGTGGCATGGGGACGTTTCTTCTGCCACATTTCCATTATCTTAGTTTATTAACAATTAATTTTACCTTTACTAAGAGTTGTCTGTCAAGAAAACAACCCCCTAAAAATATATACCTATACTCGTACATATATATGAATGTTCAAGAAGAGGCGTAAGAATTAATAATTCTTAAATGCAGAATAAAGAATGCAGGAGGCTTAAGGATTAATAATCCTTAAGTGCAGAATAAGGAATACAGGAGGGAAAACATGAAGCGAAAACTTGCAGCACTACTTTTAATCTCAGCTACTTTGTTATCTGGTTGTTCTATTACCGGCTTATCTTCAAGTAAGGCTTCAGAAAACAGCAGCTTAGGAACTCAAAATTCTGCTTCTACAGAAAATAAAGCAGGTAATAATTCTGGAAATAGTACAACAGATCCTAATAAACTGAAGCCCGGCACTACCCCGCAGCTTACAGGCGTTCAAAAGGCTCAAGTCAATGTAAAGGTAGGTTCAACCATGAGCAAATTAGATGAATCATTAAAATCAATCCAAGATGCTAATGATGTAGATTTAAGTTCGTTAAAGTAAAAGTGCATAACAATTAATAGTTGTTATATACAAAATAATGTAAACTAGGAAAACCAGGAGCGCAAATAATAATAATTTTTGCGTGAAAAATTAAGGAGGAATAAAAATGAACAGTAAAAAAATAATTTCACTAGCTTTATCAGTATTAATGGTGCTTCCAGCAACAGCTTACGCAAAGGGAAATAAGGAAAATGACAAAAAGGAGAAAGGAAACAATATTGTACAATTTGTTGATAAAATGCAAAAGGATTTAAACAATTATTTTCAACATAAAGATGAAAATAATAATAATGATTCTGAAGATAAGGATCAAGAATATAAGAAAGATAATAATCAAAATCAAGATGCTAAAAAGCAAGAAATTGCTCAGTTTAAGGCTCAAATGCAGGCTAAACATGAGCAAATGAAAACTATAAGACAACAGACCTATGATCAAAAGAGACAAATTGAACAGAAAAAAGAACAGCTAAGATCCGTGGTTAATGATTTATTAGCAGGCAAAAAGACTTTGTCAGATGACATGGTACAATCACTAATTGCTGCTTCTGAAAACCTTAAAAAAGATGCTGATCAAATAAATGCAACAGCTGAAATCAAAAATGAAGTAAATGATGCTCAAGAAAAAGTTAATAAAAAAGATTTTAACAATGCATTAGCATCAATGGACAAAGTTATTGCTAGACTACAAACAAGATTAGATGCATTAAAACAATTAAATGCTGATTTAGACAAAGTACTTGCCATTGCAAATAATGCTGCAGCACCTGCACCAGCTGCAACTGTTACCACAACAGATACCACAAACACAGCAGCTACAACACAAACATCAACAACAACTTCAACTGATACAAAAAATACAACACCAGCTACAAATTAATATTTGTTTAGTTTAAGATAGCAGGTTATAACTATAGAAATTAAAGGTATAACATAAAAAGCACAAGGTTATTTGATTAAAATATCCTTGTGCTTTTTAATTATTCTTTTATTTTTCGAAATCTATAATAAAAGTATATAGTAAACTATTAAATAATATAATTTATTATTTAATGGTTAAAATAAAGCTAATATTAAATTATAACAATAGGAAAATATTGAAATAAACAAAGTTTTTTTAGGAGGAAAAATTGAAGTGCTGAGAATAAAAAGTTCTATTTCAAATATTGAAATGGATGAGGAAATAGCTGTTATAAAGGTTGTTGTAAAAGACACTAAGGATATCTTTGAAAACTTTGGTTATAGATCTTTAGAAGATAGAGTCATGAATGAAGGCCTTGAAACTTATATTATAAGCTCCATAAAAAACTATCCCATTAAAAGTAAGGTGAGCTTAGTTATTAGCTTTATGAAGGAAGATGAATATATAGATATTTTCTTAATTGAAAAGGCTATACATACACATTTTAAATATAAAGCAGAAGAGAAGAATCTAAGTCTTAAAGAACAATTTAGGCAGTGGCTTACAAATATGACAATAGGGCTGTTGTTTCTTATACTATGTCTAATATTAGTAGAAGTTTTAGAAAGATTTTCAGATAACAATATTGTAAAGATAATTAAAGAAAGTCTGCTTATAATAGGATGGGTTGCGCTATGGGAGCCAATTACATTTATACTGTTTGGCTGGAGAATTGAAAAAAGGAATAAATCCTATTATGAAAAATTAAGCCAAATAGATGTTTATAAAGATAAGCTAAAATAAAAGGGATGTTACAAAATAGAAATTGATACATCCCTAATTATTTATATTTTATAAAAGTTTTTGAATAGGGCTTACAGGGCCTAAGATGTTTAATATTTCACTGTAAGGAATTTTAATTTCAAAGTTCCCAAAATAGTAGGGTGTAAACTCATATATTCTGTAATAAAGAACTAGTGAATTAGGAGTTAGATAGAACTGCTGATTTTCTGTGATGCCTTTATAGGGTGTAATTAAAGGCACGCCCATCTCCTTTACCTTCTTTATTGCTATATCACTTAAAATCCTTGTGTAATATACTTTTGGATTAAAAAGATCAGAAAATTCATAGGTTTCTCCTGTCTCTAAATTAGCGGTTATAGAGCCAAAGTAGGTCATGCCATGAGCTGCATGGTTTTCGTAAATATATAATTCAAAAAGCATGCTTATGAGTCCATTTTCATTTAAAGGTACCTTGTAGTCACTTACTACATCTGTAAAATCCTTCTTTTCCTTAACAATTGCGTGTTCAGTAAATAATGAGCCTTCAAGATAAACTATGGAGTCATTTATAGCATCCTCTGCAATTTTACTTTGAAGTTCTTTTATAAAGGGGTATTTTAATTTAAATTCAGATGGGGAAAGCACTTGCTCACCGAGATCTGCAGTAATATTATTCTCTTTAAGCATGTCTAGGTTCGCAATCTCAGGATATCTGAAGTATATCATTATAAAATCCTTTCTTTAATTGCTATAAATTATAATATGATTGGACTTATATAACTGTGAAATTAATATAAGATTATTTCAAAGACTAAAGGATAACAAAAGGCGGTGCAGAATATTTTCTGCACCGCTCTTATAGTCTACCAGGATAAGCTTAATGTATAATTGTTATCAGATGTGAAAAGTTCAGTTTTAAAGCCTTTATTTAAAAGAAATTCTTTTATTCTAAAATATAATTCTTCAATAAATGTAGAATCCTTTAAAAATTCCAAGGTTACATTATTATCTCCGTTTTTACTTGCAGTTTCAATAAAGTCATATATATCTTTTACATATGAATTTACAATTTCAGAAATATCAGTATCTGAGCTGTTAATTATCATTGGATAACTTTTATTGAATTTAAATTCATTCTCAGCTGAAGCTTTAACAATTAACTTATTAAAACCAAAGCAACTTCTATAAAGGTCTTCAACATCAAAAGCATATCTTTCCAGGAAAGTTTCTTTTATATATTGATTAGGAACTGAAATAACAATATTTTCATTGTCTAATTCAGCAGTTTCTACAAAAGAAAGCCAAGCTTTATAAATAACTTCATTATATTCCTGCTTTAAAACTTCACTTATCTGATTATTAATTATTGAAATACTCATTTCAATCCCCCTTAATTACCAAATTTTAATTCCGATTATAATTTTCTTGTACAAAACGAAAAATGAAATGTTTAATACTTCATCCTTCATAATATATATTATATGTAGAAAATATATATTGGTCAATGGGTAAAATGAATTATTAACAATATAAAATTGTAAATTTTGTATTATCAAATTATTAAGCAGTAAAATTATTTTTTAAAAATATTGCAAAACAACTATAAAATAATTTCCAAATACAGTACTATCAATAAATATTGCAGGAAATAATTTTGAAACTTTCAAAATCATCCTTCTTCATATTATTATATATACTCAATCTTTCAAAATTTATTATATATGAAATAAATTCTCACCTAAATCTGCGAAGCTCTGGAGGGTCAGTAAAACTTTAATATCCATTTTCACTTCGCTTTTCAAAAGAGCCTTAGCTTCTTCTCTATTAATTAACAAAGTTTCAATATCTTCATCATCTTCAAGGTATTTATTTGAAATGATTCCTTTACAGCTACAATACACCATAGCAACTGATTCGTCTGTCATTCCAGCTGAAACATAAACCTTATTTGTAGTCTTTTCATGATTTATTTGATCTAAAGTTAAACCTGTTTCTTCTTTCAATTCTCTCCTAACTGCAGTTTCAAAGGTTTCGCCTTTGTCTAAAAGACCTGCAGGAAGTTCATACACATAATCATTTAATGGAACTCTAAATTGTCTTATTATCACTAGGCTTTTACTTTCTTTGTGTAATGCTGCAATGATAACTGCATCAATTTTTTCTTCCCTGCCATGAAAATATTGTGCTTTTAAAGTTTCGAAGTCTTTTCTAGAAGCTACCATCCAATGTTTTGTGGCACCTTTTCTATTTTCATATTCAGCATCATACATACTTAGAAATTTAGTTTCTTTAAGAGGGGTAAGTTTTTTAATTTTATTCATAATGGCCTCCATCATTTATTATACTTCCCATAAATGTTATTAATATTTATTGGATTTATATTTCTAATGCAGACAGCAAATGTTGTTATTAAGGTTTCCGTACCTTCGCACTGCCGCCAAATCTTATATATAATTATACTAATTATAATTGATGCGTAGCAAACAAATATAAATTTATAATTAAAGCTGTATCAATATTACAATATAAAGAGTATCTATTTGATTGCTTTTTTTAAAAATAAAAAGGTTCAATTTTAACAATTTATTTAAATCCGATAAAAACTTAGTGAAAAAATATATTTAATAAGTACGATTAATGAGAAAAATCACAATAAAATGGTACCAAAAAGCGATTTTTGTTGCAATTTTAACAAATAAATCAAATTTTTTTAATATTAACAAATTGAGAACATATATCATTCATTTTTCTTGATTTTAGAACTTTACGCCATTTATAAAATTACTGTTGGGTAAAAAATACAGATATAAAATTTACAAAATAACTCTTGAAAAATTTCAAAATTAATATAAAACAGATATTTTTTATAATAAATATGAAGCACATTGTTAAACTAATATTTAATTATCAATATATTGAAATAAGATATTAAAAGAATTAAAATTAATATTGTGTTAATAAATATTTACTTAATGAAACTGTATCACTTTTTTCTTTCAAAATTTTGATACAGGTAAAAATATTATTTGTGAAAGGGGAACGTAAAATGAATCAAGATTTTGGCACCTTAGGTATATTTTTAATAGGTGGAATTGTATTTGGATTTATTATTATTATAACCAATTGGTTTGCAAGACCAAAAAGGCCAAATGCGGAAAAGGAAAAAACTTACGAGTGCGGACTTGATACACTTGGACCTACATGGGTACAATTCAAAATAAGTTATTTTCTTTATGCACTAATATTTGTAATATTTGATGTAGAAACAATTTTCCTATACCCATGGGCAGTGACATTTAAGTCAGTAGGACTTTTCGCATTTGCTGAAATGTGCGTATTTGTTTCAATTCTTGTACTAGGACTTTGGTATGCATGGAAGAAAGGAGCATTAGAATGGAAGTAAACAATAATGAGACAGAGCTAGCTAGAGAAGCTGACTTTAGCAAAGATTTGGAAGCTCTAATTGAAGAAAATGATGATGTGAAATACTTTATGACTAATCATGTAGCTTTTACAACTGTAGAAAAAGTAATTGATTATTGCCGTTCAAATTCCTTGTGGCCGGTTTCCTTTGGACTTGCTTGCTGTGCAATAGAAATGATGGCATCCGGTGGAGCTAGATATGATATATCAAGATTTGGATACGAGGTTTTCCGCCCTTCACCACGTCAAGCAGATGTTATGATAGTAGCAGGAACAGTAACTGATAAGATGGCTCCGCTTTTAAAACGTTTGTATGAGCAAATGCCAGAGCCAAAGTATGTTATAGCTATGGGAAGCTGTGCAATTTCAGGAGGACCTTTTGCAGATTCTTATTCTGTAGTGCGTGGTGTGGACGAGATAGTGCCTGTAGATGTATTTATTCCAGGCTGCCCCCCAAGACCAGAAGCTTTAATAGATGGATTTTTAAAACTTAAGAAAAAATTAAATAAGCCAGAGATTGTGAAGGTGAAGAGAAATGGTTGATATTAATAATCTACTGGAAAAGTTAAATAAACACTTTAATGGACAATTAGAACTTTCAGAAAGTGTACAGGCAATATATGCTGATAGAGAAAATATTGTTGATGCTATTAAGATATTAAAGGAAGAATTAGGATTTGGAAGACTTGCAGATATTACCTCTGCGGATTATGAAGATCGCTATGAAGTTATATATCATTTATTAAATGTAAAAGCAGAACTTCTAGTTGTAAAGGTAAAGCTTCAAAAGGATGATATGGAAATTCCAACCATAACCTCTTTATGGAAAGCTGCTGATCCTCAAGAAAGAGAAATTTATGATCTAATGGGAATAACTTTTAAGGGGCATGGAAATCTTACAAGAATTTTATGTGTAGATGATTTTGTAGGCCATCCGCTTCAAAAGAGCTTTAAACTTGATAAAGTCAGCAGATTTTAAGACAAATAGAGCACATATCAATTTGTAATTGTTATACGAAGTATTAGCAATACATGGTGCTTACAATTGATAATTGTTCAGTGCAAGTAAGGAATGTAAGGAGGTAAGTTTAAAATGTCTTTATTAGAAGAAAATTTTGAGACACAGGAATATCAAATAAATTTAGGACCGCAGCATCCTAGTACTCACGGAGTATTTAGGGCGCTTCTTACTTTAAATGGTGAATACATTGTTAAATGTGAAAATCACATAGGATATCTTCATAGAGGAATTGAAAAATTGGCTGAAGACAGAACCTATGCTCAATTTGCAGCACTAACACCTAGACTTGATTATTTAGCAGGAGCTTTAAATAACTGGGGATATGTTATTGCAGTAGAAAAGCTTATGGGCATTGAAGTACCTGAAAGGGCAGAATACCTTAGAGTTATAGTTGGTGAACTACAAAGAGTAGCCAGCCACTTAGTTATGATTTCTAGTACACTAATAGATTTAAATGCCACTACTGCCTGGATGTATGGCTTTACTGCTAGAGAATATACACTAGATTTAATAGAAATGATTACTGGTTCAAGAATGACACCTAATTATTATACAATTGGCGGTGTTATGGATGATCTCCCTGATGGCTTTATAGAGGCTTTTGAGAAAAATCTGTTATTAATCGAAGAAAGAGTAAAGGATATTGATGGATTAATTAGCGGTAATGAAATTTTCATAGGTAGAACAAAAGGTATTGGGGTCATTACTAAAGAGATGATCGACAAGTATTGTCTAACAGGACCTAATGTAAGATGTGCAGGTATACCTTATGACTTAAGAAAAGTAGCACCTTATAGCGTCTATGATAAATTTGATTTTGAGGTACCAATACTTCAAAATGGAGACAGCTATGACAGATACTATATGCGTATACTTGAAATACGTGAAAGTCTTAAGATAATAAAGCAGGCCCTTGCAAACTTGCCAGAAGGACCTATAAATGCAAAAGTTCCCAAAATTATAAAACCTCCAATAGGAGAAACTTACGGGCAAATAGAAAGTGCTAAGGGAATACTGGGATATTATTTAGTTAGCGATGGAAGCACAAAGCCTTACCGCGTACATGTTCACTCCCCTTCTTTTGTTAACATCGGTGTTTTCCCGGAAATTGCTATTGGACAAACAATACAGGATTTTGTAGCTACATTGGCATCCTTTGACATATGCCTGGGTGAAATTGACCGATAAAATTTTTAAAATTTGGCTTTTGAGAAGGAGAATTTTAAATGAATATAATAAATAACATTTTTCTAAGTGGGTCGGACCTAATAAGAAATATTTTGAGCGCCTTAGGATTTGGCAGCTTCTTAACAAATTTAGTTATGGATCTTGTATATTTTGTGGCAGTAGCTGCCGTTATTACATTTAATATTATAATTATATTATGGGTTGATAGACGTGGCGCTGGATTTTTTCAAGAAAGAGTTGGACCAAATAGAGTAGGTCCCTTTGGTTTACTTCAATCAATGGTTGATGCTGTAAAGTTAATAGGTAAGGAATCTATAATCCCAGCAGCTGTAGATAAAACCGTTTACAAACTGGCGCCGATTTTTATTTTTACTGTAACTATAATGCTTTATGCTGTTCTTCCTTATGGAAAGGGAATGTCAGCAGTTAACATTAATGTAGGCATTTTATATTTTACTGCTATTTCATCAACCTCAACAGTTGCCATTATTATGGCAGGCTGGGGCTCAAATAATAAATATTCCTTACTAGGTGGAATGAGAACAGTGGCTCAGATTATTAGCTATGAAATACCACTTTGCTTTTCTATGCTTGGTATAGTTATGATAACTGGGACACTTAACTTAAATGAAATTGTAGCTTCACAAAATGGTATTTGGAATATAATTAAACAGCCAGTAGCCTTTATAATATTTATAATTGCTGCACTTGCTGAACTTAATAAACCTCCTTTTGATATGATGGATGCTGAGCAGGAAATTATAGCTGGTTATCATACAGAATATACTGGAATGCGTTTTGCACTGTTTTACATGGCAGAATATGCAAATCTATTTGCAATGGCAGCGCTAGGTGTTACTTTATTTTTAGGAGGTTGGCATGGGCCAATATTACCTTCATGGCTTTGGTTTATGATTAAATCCTATTTTATGATATTCATCCTCTTGTGGCTTAGATGGACACTTCCAAGAGCAAGAATAGAAAAAATGATGCAATTTAACTGGAAGGTTTTAATTCCAATTTCTATAGCTAACATTTTTGTTACAGGTATCGGAATAAAACTTTTTCAATTAATTAAATAGTTTGGAGGTGTGATTACATGTATGGTTTAGGATTATTAAAGGGATTAAAAATAACCATGAAAAAATTTTTTAAAAAAAAGGTAACTCAGCAGTATCCAGAAGTGAAGCCTAACTTGCCTGCCCGTTCTCATGGTTCCTTTAAATTTGAATTTGATAAATGTATATCTTGTAATATGTGTGCAGATGCCTGCCCTAATAGTGTTATAAGAGTTGATTTTACTAAAGATGAAAAAGGAAAAAGGGTTTTACAAAAATATAATATGAGCCTTGGCTATTGCTTATTTTGTGGGCTATGTGTAAAGGCTTGTCCAAAAGATGCAATTAATTTTTCTACTGAATTTAACATGTCATGCTATGACATAGTAGATACCAATTATTACTGGGAAAAACCAGTAGAACAAGCATCTAACGTTGAAACTGCAGTAGAGATTTTTACTGTAGCAGCAGAGAAAGGTTTGGAGGTGTAGTTATGGTTACTTCAATAATATTTTATGTAGTAGCTGCATTAATTATTTTTACTGCACTAGAAATGGTGCTTTCTAGAAACTTAGTGCATAGCGCATTGTTCATGGCTGCAACCTTCATGTTAATTGCTATAATTTATGTGCTTTTAAATGCTGATTATTTAGCAGTAGTACAAGTTATGATATACGTTGGTGCTATTTCTATACTTTTAGTATTTGGCGTTATGCTTACTAAAAGAACATATATGGATGACAGCAGCCAATTTAATAGATACAAAAAATATGGTGCAGTTGTAGCAATATTAATATTTTTAGTATTTGTAAGAACTTTTTTAGTTACAAATTTTGTTCCAAGCGGAGGCAAAGCAGCAGAATCTACAATTGCTGCAATTTCAACACTTCTATTAAATGATTATTCAATTGCATTTGAAGTTTCAGGTGTTCTGCTTTTAGCAGCTACCATAGGGGCAATAGTAATAGGGAAAGGAGTGAAGGAAACAAAATGATAACTTTATATCATTATTTAATTTTAGCTGCAGCACTTTTCTCTATTGGACTTTATGGAGCTGTTTCTAAAAAGAACGCTATTGGAGTATTTATGGGTATTGAATTAATGCTTAATTCAGTAAATATTAATTTAGTAGCCTTTAATCACTTTTTAAAACCTGAGGTACTTGCTGGACATACCTTTGCAATTTTTATAATAGCTGTAGCAGCTTGCGAAGTTTCAGTAGGACTTGCAATTATCCTATCACTCTATCGTCACAGAAAAACAACAACTGTTGATGATATTGATTTATTAAAATGGTAGATTACTATAAGGAAGGTGAATATTAATGGCTCTTAATGCGTTGCTTTTAACACTTTTACCACTTATATCCTTTGTAGTAATTGTGTTCATTACTAAAAAACAAAAAATGGTCAGCGCTATGGTAGCATTAGCAGCAGTAGCAGCTTCTGCTATACTATCAATAAACATATTTATTAATGTGCTAAAAGATAAAACCCCTAAGGAGTTTTCTGTGGAATGGCTTAACATTCCGTCCATAGGATCTTTTAAGGGACTTCATATACAGATGGGTATTTTAATAGACCCACTAGCAGCCTTAATGCTTGTAATAGTAACTTTTATAGCTACTTTGGTAATACTTTATTCTTTAGGATATATGAAGGGTGATGCAAGCTTTTCAAGATATTTTGCATATATATCACTTTTCGTATTTTCGATGTTAGTTTTAGTAATTGCAAATAATTATTTCCAAATGTTCGTTGGTTGGGAATTAGTTGGACTTTGTTCCTATCTATTAATTGGCTTTTGGTTTCATAAACCATCAGCTTCAGATGCTAGTAAAAAGGCCTTTATAACTAACAGATGGGCAGACTTTGGATTTATGATAGGCATAATATTACTATTTGTTAAGTTCGGCACCTTTAACTTTGGAGAGCTTGCTGCATTAATACCTGCAGCTAAAGGAGCAGGAATAGCACTTATAGCAGCACTTGTATTAATAGGACCACTTGGTAAATCTGCTCAGTTTCCACTACATGTATGGCTTCCTGATGCAATGGAAGGTCCAACCCCAGTAAGTGCTCTTATCCATGCAGCAACAATGGTTGCAGCCGGTGTTTACTTAATAGCAAGAGGATACATTCTATTTGAAAGCGTTCCTCAAGTTTTAACAGCAATGGCTTATATAGGAGGCTTTACAGCAATATTTGCAGCTTCCATAGCACTTGTGCAGAAGGATATTAAAAGAATACTTGCCTTTTCAACACTAAGTCAGCTTGGCTATATGGTTATGGCAATGGGAGTAGGAAGTCTTTCAGCTAGTATGTTTCACTTAACTACCCACGCATTTTTCAAAGCACTGTTATTCTTAGGTGCCGGTAGTGTAATTCATGCAATAGATGAACAGGATATTTTCAAAATGGGAAATCTTAAAGCTAAGATGCCTATTACAACCTGGACATTTGTTGTAGGTTCACTTGCTCTTGCTGGTATATTCCCTCTAGCAGGTTTCTGGAGCAAGGATGAAATTTTAAGTGCAGCTTTAAGCAGCGGTCATACAGGACTTTATGTTGTAGGAACTATAGTTGCCTTCATGACTGCCTTCTATATGTTTAGATTAATATTTGTGGCATTCTTCGGTAAGAAACGTTCTGATATTCATGCTCACGAATCAAGCTGGGTTATGACACTGCCACTTATAATACTTGCTGTTTTATCAGTAGTTTCAGGCTTTGTTAATTCCAGCTGGTTCTATAATACTTTCGGCCAAAGCTTCAGTACTTTAATATTCTTTAAGGAAGCAGAAGTACCTCACATGAACATGGCTGTTGCTGGAATATCAACTTTAGCAGCTTTAGCTGGAATACTAACAGCTTATCTTATTTACATAAAGAATGCTGTAAATACTGAAAAGCTAGTAGAAAAATATAATGGCTTATATAAACTTCTTTACAATAAGTTTTATATTGATGAAATATATGCTTGGGTATTTAACAGTATAATGCTTGCTTCTGGAAAAATATTTGACTTAATAGACCATAAGGTTATAGACGGTATTTTCGATGGGTTTGCAAGACTTGTGGGATATACAGGAAAGAAAACCCGTGTTATGCAGACTGGATATTTACAAAGCTATGCGTTAGTAATATTTACAGCAGTGGTTATAATAGTAATAGTTATGTCCACTCCTTTATTAGGAGGTGTGTTTAAATAATGGAATTTCATATATTATTTTTAATATTTTTAGCACCAATTATAGGTGCAATCCTCTTATTATTAGTACCTGAAAAAAATGATAAATACGTTAAGGTAATAGCAGCAATAGCTGCCTCAGTTGCTTTAGTACTTTCTCTTGTAGCTTATTTAAATTATGATAAAACGCAAGGGGGAATGCAGTTTGTTGAGAGTTATGCTTGGGTGCAAAGCTATGGAATAAACTTTAAACTTGGTGTAGATGGCTTAAGTATGCCAATGGTATTATTAACTTCAATAATACTATTTAGCGGAGTATTTGTTTCCTGGAAGCTTGAGAAGAGAGTTAAAGAATTCTTCTTCTATATGCTTGTGCTGGTAGGCGGAGTATTTGGTGTATTTATGACAGGAGACCTATTCTTAATGTTTTTATTTATGGAAATGGCTGTTATTCCAAAGTTCATTTTAATAAATATATGGGGCAGCAAGAATAAGGAATATTCTGCTATGAAATATACACTGTATCTTTTAGGCGGAAGTGCAGTTGCATTAATTGCAGTTATAGCAGTTTATGCCTATGCTGGAAGCTTAACTGGTACTTATACCATGGATTTAGCAGCTCTTTCAACTGTTAAATATGATGCTAATTTTCAAAAGGGTATATTCTTTATGTTAATGCTTGGCTTTGGAGTATTAGTTCCAATGTTCCCTCTACACAGATGGACACCAGATGGACACTCAGCTGCTCCAACAGCAATCAGTATGATTCTTGCAGGAGTAATAATGAAACTAGGCGGCTACGCATTAATACGTATTGGTCTAAATTTCTTCCCACAGGGTGCTTTGTTTTGGGCTCCAGTAATAGCAGTACTTGCTACAATTAATGCAGTTTATATTGCCTTTGTTGCTATGGTTCAAAAGGATATTAAATACATGATTGCAAACTCCTCTGTAAGCCATATGGGCTATGTGCTTATAGGTATTGCATCATATAATGCTGCATCTTTAAACGGAGCAGCAGCTCAGATGTTTGCACATGGTATAATGGCGGCGTTATTCTTTACACTTGTAGGACTAATATATGAAAAGTCACATACTAGAATGATAGCTGATTTTGGTGGACTTGCTCATCAGATGCCAATAGTAGCTTCAGCATTCATGATTACTGGACTAGCCTCACTAGGACTACCTGGAACCTTCAACTTTATAGCTGAGTTTTCAGTTTTCGTAGGAGCTATACAGGTTTATCCAGTGCTTGCTGTAATATCAATATTTGCAATAGTAATAACTGCAATATATGTATTAAGAGTTATTCAACAGGTATTTTTCGGTCCGCGTAATACTAAATGGGATCATCTAGAAGATGCAAAAGGAGTTGAATTAATTCCTATTATCCTTTTAGGAAGTATTTTAATAATTCTAGGAGTTTTCCCAAGTCTTATTATGGACATGTTTAACAGTGGAATAGTTCCAATAGCTCAGAAGTTTATTTCATTAAGTATAGGGGGGCTGTTCTAATGAATTACAATGCAATAACGCTTGAAATTCTTGTAGCTTCACTTGGTATAGTGCTTCTTGCTTTAAGTCTTATATTACCAAAAGGTAAGAAAACAGTTATAGGATATGCTTCAACCTTAGCACTTCTTGCAATACTTGTTTTCAGCTTTATATATAAACCTTCAGATAGTGTAAGCTTTATAAAGGGTATTTATGTAAGCGACAGTATTTCAACTTACTTTAAACAAATATTTATAATAGCTGCAAGCTTAGTTACTTTAATGTCTGTAAGTTACGTAAAAAACCTAACTGACAGCAAAAGCGAATTCTTTGTATTACTTATATTTGCTCTTTTAGGTATGATGGTAATGTCATCAGCTAATGATTTTATCACGCTGTATATTGGCCTTGAGCTAATGTCTATATCCTTTATAGTATTAACTGCTTATGACAAGAAGAATATAAAGTCAACTGAAGCAGGTATAAAATATGTACTATTAAATGCAATATCCTCAGCAGTTTTATTATATGGTATGAGCTTAATTTATGGAATAAGCGGTTCACCTGTATTTTCAGATATAATTGCCTTTATGAAAACAGGATCAGCCCAGCCAATTGTTGTTGTTGGAAGCATCCTTTTAATAGCCGGCTTTGGCTTTAAAATATCTGCAGTACCATTTCACATGTGGTCACCAGATATTTATGAAGGAGCACCAACTCCAATTACAGCATTTTTAGCTGCAGGCTCAAAGGTAGCTGCTTTCTCAGTAATGATAAAGCTGTTTATGCAAGTAATGCAATATTCCTACAGTACCATGGTCGTACTTATAATTGTATTGTCAGTATTATCTATATTAATAGGTAATGTAATCGCAATTCCACAGACAAATTTAAAGAGAATGTTAGCTTATTCAAGTATAGCCCATGCAGGATATATTTTAGTGGGCTTAGTGTCTTATACTAAGGGTGGAATAAGTGCAATGCTTTATTATTTACTTCTTTATATCTTTGCTAATGTTGGAGCCTTTGCTGCAATTACAGCCTTTACAAATCAAACTGGTAAAGAAGATATTAAAGATTTCAGTGGTATGTGGAAGCGTTCACCGTTTCTTTCTTCAATACTTTTAATATGTTTGCTATGTTTAGCAGGAATACCACCAACTGCAGGTTTTGTTGGAAAGTTCTTCTTATTCTCAGAGGTTATCAAGCAAGGTTACCTATGGCTTGCATTATTTGCAATGTTAATGAGCGTAGTCTCGATGTACTATTACAGTATTGTAATAAGAGTAATGCTTATGAACGATGCAGAAGATCCTACTCCAATAAAGATTCATGGTTCCTTAAAAGTAGTAATGATAGTTTGCATAATTATGATATTAGTTATGGGATTATTCCCAGGAACAATATCAAATTGGACAACCACAGTTGCTAATACTTTTATAAGATAAAAGGTAATAGCTGTTTCAAAATAATAAGTAAAATGAAAGTTAGCGAAAATATATAAAATATGTGAAATGAGCATATAGTGAGAACTTCTTTCACAGCGATCCGCTCATGTAACATATTTTATATATTGTAGCTTTAGTTTTATTTAAATTTATATTTTGAAACAGCTATTTTTTTCTTGACATTGAACATATGTTCGCATATAATATAAATATAGAGTGATTCAATTAAAAAACATAAATAAAGTAATACAACTTGGATAGATTGAATATATATTATTATTACGCAGGAAAAGGGGAGTATGTTATGAGAAACAGTAATTTAAAAGGTATAGCTATGAATACAAGGGAACTAAAGGATATAGTGAATTTCTTTAGCAGTAGAGGTATTTCACCAACTATTAAAGAATTATGTGGAAATAAGCTAACTTGTTTATACTTGCAGCAGTATTATAATAAAAGAATGTTTTCTTAATGATATACTGAAGGTCATCTTATAGCTTCATTAACATACATTGCTTTTCTGCCATGCAGCAAATAATATAAGAAAAGACTAACAAATAGCACTACTGACATCATCATATACAATCCACGATAACCTATTAATGGAACAAAAGAACCCAATAGGAAGGGTCCTATGCCCATGCCTAAATCCAGAAAAATAAGATTGGTAGAGGTTGCGAGCCCTATACGATGTTTTGGTGAAACTTTCACTGCAATTGCTTGTACACTAGAAAATGTGGTGCCATATCCAAGGCCTAATAAGGCTCCAGAAAATAGAAGTGTGATACCTTTATGAGTCTGGCTAAGAAAAAACAAAGCTATAGCAAAGGATAAGATAGCCGGGTACATTACAAAATTTTCACCTTTTTTATCAAACCATTGACCAGTAAAAGGTCTTGAAACTAAAACGAATACTGCATAAACAATAAAGAAAAAACTACCTACATTAATTAAGTTAATTTCCTTAGCATAGGTGGTAATGAAAGTAAGAATGCTGGAGTAACAAAGACCAAATATGGCTGCTATGATTGAAATTGGAATAGCTTTAGCTTCAAAGAAATTATGTAATGAAAAATCTTTCTTGCTCTCTAATTCTACTTTCGTAAATTCTAATTTTGGAATCTTTATAAAAAATACAGCAACAAAACTAAAGGCTATGAGAATAATGCAGACAATGAAATTCATGAATAAGGCTGCATGTCCAGTAATAAACATTCCTAAAAAAGGTCCAATTGCTGCAGCCACAGTAATACTTAATGCATAATAACCAGTGCCCTCTCCACGACGTTCATTTGGTATAAATTTTGCCACAATTGTTCCTGTTGCTGTGGAAGCAATTCCCATTGCAGCGCCATTTAAGAAACGATTGATCAAAAGGAAGCCCATGCTATTTACTAAAACATATAAGCATGTAGTAATTAAAAAGAGAATATATCCAATATAAAGCGTTTTCTTCCATTCAATTCCATTTATATATCGCCCGCAGAAAATACGTGCTACAAGTAATCCTATAACAAATATTCCGGATGCTAAACCTGCTTCACTAGGTGAAGCATGAAATTTATCAGTTGCGAATATGGTGGTGGTCACCATCAATAAGTAATATGCAAAATAAAGAAAAAAGTTTGCAGTGGAAATAATCAAGAAATTCTTTGTCCATAACTTAGGTTTATGCAATTTTATTTCTCCTTTTCATTTGTAATGTTTTCTTCCATTTTAGGAAGTGTTTCAAAGGCGATTTTCTGTTCATTTTCAGTAATACCTTTCATCACATTATGTTCTAACTCGGTTATTCTTTTGCGGCACACCTTATAAAGTTCTTCTCCCTTTTCCGTTAATTCAATGATTTTTTCACGCTTATCCTTACTTGATATTGCTCTCACTATAAGTTTCTCTTCCAAACGATAAACCCTCCTCGTAATGCTCGGCTTTTCTATATTATAGTAGTTAGCAATATCTACAAGAGAGGATGGTCCGTTGGTTTTTAAATAAAAAATAACTTGCCATAAAGAGTAAGAAAGATCATATTGGCCTAATAACTCATTAAGCTTACTTACAAGTGGCCGGTATAATGAAAAAAAACGTTGAAATATCCCTTGCATTTCCTCACCTCCTAAAAACAAATAAGTTACCTTTGTTAACTATTATCCTGGGTAATTATACTCCTTCTTATTTCTAATGTCAAGAAACTGATATATAAAAAATTGCAGAATTATCTTTTAATAATTCCAAAATACTCAGTTAATAAATGACGCTTTAGTACCTATATTAGTATTCTTGTAGAAATATGTAGAATGGGCATAGTTGACAAATTATGGTACAGATTCTAAAATAAACATAGTAATATAACTTATTTAATTATTTCACTTATAAGCAATATGCATTAAGATAAGCTGTCAGCCCGGAGATATATTAGAATATAGGAGGGTTAAATAATGTCAGAATTAAAAGACAGGGATGAAATTAACGCAAAAGAAGGACTATATTATATTGTATTTTCTTTAATTCTAGGAATTGCTTTCGAGAGGCTTTTTTACAGCAGAGGAATTGGGATATCACACTTTATATTTTTTATTTTATGTATAAGTTTTTTTATTTGGTCTTTAAAAAGTAAAATAAAAGTTGAAAGAAACTTAGGCTGGTTTTTGCTTATTCCTATAGGCTTACTTTCCTTTAGCTATACTGTTTATACAAATGTAATATTTATGCTATTAAATTTAGTTATAGTACCATTTCTTATGGTTGTAAGCTCCATATTAATTAATAATCCTAAATTAAAATGGGATAAATTTACCTTTGTTTTCTATATAATTAAAAAGGGGTTTATTAATGTAATTGAAAGTTTTTCTGTTCCCTTTAGTATTATTAGAAAGTTTAGTGTTAATAAAGAAAAGCAAAAGGTGAAAAGCGCCAGGCATCAAATACTCATAGGCCTATTAATTTCACTGCCGCTATTAATAATAATAATAGGTCTTCTAAACTCTGCAGATATGGTTTTTAGCTATTATTTAAACAATATTACTACTGTCTTTGATAATATTAATTTAAACAAAATAATCCCTCATGTTATTATAATTTTAATAATAGTTTTTTATTTCTTTGGATATGTGTGGGGTTTTAAAAAAGAGGATAGGGATTATGAAAGTATTTTAAGCGAAAATATTGATGGTATCGACGCTGTTACAATAATAACCATATTGGTGGTATTAAATATTTTATATTTGTTATTTACAATAATCCAATTTTCATATTTATACGGGGGAGGTAACATGACTCTTCCGGCAGGTTATACCTATTCAGAATACGCTAGAAGAGGCTTTTTTGAACTTGCAGCTGTAACTTTTATAAACTTTGTAATTGTGCTATGCAGCTTAAAATTTATGAAAAGAGAAAATGCGAAGCTTGTAACTGCAGGTAACATTTTATTTACAATATTAATATTATTCACGGTAAACATGCTTTACTCAGCAAACTTTAAATTAAGCCTATATGAAGGGAGCTATGGTTATACCTATTTAAGAGTTTTTGTCCATCTATTTATGCTGCTGCTTCTTATACTATCTTTAATAGTTCTAATTGGTATTTGGCATAGAAAACTTCCTATTGTAAAGAGCATTTTAGTAACAACATTGATTATTTATACTGTAGTAAATTATATTAATATTGATGGATTCATTGCCAAAAAAAATATAGAAAGATACAATAGCATAGGTAAAATAGACGTTTCTTATTTAACTTCTCTTTCCTATGAAGCAGTACCTTATCTTATAGAAATAAGAAATACTAATGATTTTAATATCAATAACACCATAAATAAGAAATTAAAAAATATGAGTTTTGAAATATCAAGGCAAAAACATTGGAGCGAATTTAACTTTAGCAGAAATAGGGCAGAGAAGCTTATAAAAGATATTGAGAAATAATGCTATCAAATTTACAAAGGATATAATATTTAAAAAAGTGGCACCCTATTTTATAATGTCATTTAAATAGGGTGTCACTTTTTTATTCAAAATTATAAGGCAGCCATATAAATTATTTTGCTTTATTACCAGCATTTCCTGCCCGAAGATAGGCTCTATCCAGTTCCTTATCCTTCTGACGCTTCCAAGCATGGAGCACCAAGGCTATGGTAACAACTCCATAGGAAACAAACATTCTAAAATATTCACCAATCATAGCTTGACCTGTCAGGTTCTTGCCTGCCATAGGCATAACTACGAACATTAAATGGAATAAGGCAGTACCTATAATAGCATTTGGAATAGTAGCTTTACTAACAGTTGCACCTCCAACAAGTAAGGCTGCAGCTGCAAATAAGGCTGCTTGATCTGCACCGTTATAAGTATTTAGTGTACCTATATTTTGAAGATAAATAATTTGACCGAAACCTGCTATTACAGTAGAAATAATTATTGATTTTATACGGGTTTTTTCTACTTTTATGCCTGCAGTTTCTGATACTGTCATATCCTGTCCTACAGCTCTCATTTCTTGTCCAAGCTTTGTTTTTCTAAACCATACTGTAAATAGGCATATTAAAACAATTATTAGGAAGGTTCCAATAGGGACGCTGATACCACCTATTTTTATTAATAAAAGCTTATCAAAACCACTTGCAACGTCTAAATTTATAGCATTTCTAATGCCGTAACCCCTTGATAAAAGCAGAGTTTTGCTCTTTATAGGTATTAAGGAGCCGCACATATACAATAGGAAAAATTGATATATACCAGCAATAAAAAAGCCAAGCATCATGGAGGTAATCATTTCACGGCCTTTTGCACGATTTAAAACTGCACCTCCAAAGTAGCCAAGAATTATAGATATTGGAATACTAATAACCATAGCTAAAATTAGTCCTGCTGCTCCTTTAACAGCCCAATCAGTTATAAAAATAAGGCCAATTTGACCGGCCATAGCCCCTAGAACCATTCCAAAGTTGATTCCCATACCAGCCATAACAGGAAGCAGCAGGGATAGTACTAGGAAAGAATCTCTAGAAAGGCGTGATACTATCTCTCTAACTAAATATATTCCGCTATATTTTGAAAGTGGTATTGCAATTGCGCTAATAAATAAGAATAGAAGTGGGACAGCACTGCTTGTCAAAAACTTTTTCATGGATTGCTTATCATATTTCATATTTCTACCTCACTTTCCTTGTAAGTGCATATACTATCAAACCATTTGTTACTATAATTCTTACTATTTCCGAAACGTCAATGCTTATAGCACTATTAATAACAGAAGGTGTCATTGTGAGTATTCCTTGAAATAATAGGGTTCCTATAATAACATTAGTAATGGATGCCTTATTAACTGAGGCGCCACCAAGCAAAATAGCTGCTACAGAAGGGAACACAAAGGATAGAGGAGCATTATACATCTGTATAAAACCAAAGCTCTGCTGATAAATAATTATTCCGATTGCTGCTATTACAGTGGATATAACAATAGATATAGTTCTCATCTTATCTACACTTATACCTGAAGCCCTTGCAAATTCGGGATTAGAACCTACTGCTGTTATGGCAGTGCCTATTTTAGTTCTAAAGAAGCCCCAAACTAAAAGACTTATAAAGGCAAATAATAATATCATGCCTGTTGGGATTATAAAATTATTATTAACTTTTATTGCGAGGAAATTGCTTATCTCATGAAACCAATAGTTTTGAACGCTTATGGTTACACGAAGTCCCTCTCCTTTAAAGCCCTGTACACTTGCAGGATTTCTAAAGGGAAGTATAACCCAAAGTATATTCATAAAAAATACAAAGGAATATCCTACATAAGTGGCAATGATCATTTCATCGCCCTTAACCCTATTTAAGAGCTTTGCGTAGCCATAGCCAAGTACTGCTGCAATAATCGCTGCAATACCAAAGGCTGCTGATATTCCTCTAAAGCCAGTAAGATTAAACTCTAGGCTCATTACAGCTCCACAAAGTCCTGCAATTAGTCCAACAGGGATTCCAAAGTTTAAGCCGCAGCCAGATTGTATCATTGGTACCATAGCTAAAACCATAACAGCATTCATACCAAAGCGAACAATAACGTCATTAAGAGACATATCTGTACGAACACCAAAGAAAGGTCCTGCAATAAATAAGGATATTAAGAATAAAAAGATTATAATACGAGGCCATCCAAAATTCTTTATAAAACCTTTAAAGCTGCTCATTGCTTTCCCCTCCAATTCTATCTGGTGCAAGACTATTATCAACTGTTTTGCTAATGTCATTTAAGTCTAATTCCCCAGACATTAAAAGTCCAAATTCTGCAGCTTCAGCAGTAGGAGAAAGAATGCCAGATACTTTACCTTCACTGACTATAGCTATTCTATCACATATAGACTTTAGTTCTTCAAGCTCTGAAGATACCATTACTATAGTAGTCTTATTTTCAGCATTGTATCTTCTTAAGGAATTAAGCACTAGCTCTTTTGCACCAACATCAATACCTCTCGTAGGTTCTGATACAAATAGCAGGGTAGGTTCAAGTGCAAATGCTTTTGCCAAACAAACCTTCTGCTGATTACCGCCTGAGAGCTCCCTTGTGCGCTGCTTGACGCTTGTACACTTTATTTCTAAGGCTTTAATATAGCTTTCAGCACATTCTCTCATTGCCTTATCATCACGCCATTTAATTAATCCGCCTAAATACTTTTTAAGAAATTTATCTTGTACCTGCATTGCATTAAAGGCAATATTCCAATCAATAGGCTCGTCAAGGAGTAGCCCAACACCTCTGCGGTCCTCTGAAACAAAGGCTATACCGCTTTTTAAAGCATTAAAGGTGGAGTTAAGTGGTAGTTTAGTGCCATTAAAGATAACATCCCCATCTGAAGGGATAAGTCCTAATATTCCATTTGGGACTCCAAGCTTACCTTGACCTGCTAGGCCGCCTATTCCTAAGATTTCGCCTCTCTTAACTCTAAAGGAAACATCCCTTACTGTTTCTCCAGGCATATCAACCCAAAGATGATTAACTTCTAATATGATATCCTTGTTATCATCAGTTAAATCAATAGATTTTGTAGCCTCAGCTCTTTTATTCTCAACATTTCTTCCTACCATCCACTCTGCAATTTGTCTTACGTTTATTCCAAAAGAGGGTTTTTCAACAACAACTACTCCATCACGTAAAACTACAATGGTATCGCATACTGAGGTAATTTCAAAAAGCCTGTGAGAAATAAAGATAATAGAAACACCAAGATCAGCGAGCCTTCTCATAGATTTTAATAATATTTCAGCCTCAGTTTCAGTTAAAACTGCAGTAGGTTCATCTAAAATTAGAAGCTTAACCTTTTGCCTGTCTATTTCCCTTGCTATTTCAATAAATTGCTTATGTCCTACTGGCATTTCTGAAACAAGAGTATCAGGATCAAGCTGAACTCCTAAGGTTTCTATGGCATTTTCAGCACTTTTTCTCATTGATATTCTATCAAGAGTTTCAAGCCTTTTACCTAGTATTTTTGATATTATATTTGATTTAGTTTTTTCCATATTTAATAGTATATTTTCAGTGGTCGTAAAACCAGGTATTAAGGAAAATTCCTGATGAACCATTCCAATACCAGCTTTTAAAGCATCAATTGGGCTTTTAAAGTTTAATTTTTCTTCATCTAAATAAATGTTTCCTTCATAACCTCCAGTTTCTGCAATTACAGACATGCCAAAAAGAATTTTCATAAGTGTTGATTTACCAGCACCATTTTCTCCAACTAGGCCGAGTATTTTACCTTTTTCTAAGGTAAAATTAATATCTTTTAATACCTTATTACCTTCAAATTGTTTACTTACACCTTCAACTTTTAATAATACATTTTCATTTGTCAATTAATTCACCTCTTAATCTAAGCAAAAATGATATGAAGTTATATAAGAAACGGCCTTTTATGGCCGTTCCTTATGTGATTCAAAATTATTTTATATTATTATATTTTTCAGGAATAGCTTCATTTGTTTGTCCTAGATAACCTTGACCAAATACATAGGTATCCTGATATACCATAATGTGATTCTTCTTCTCGCTTCCAGTTGCTACATCAACATAAGCTGAACCGTTCCATTTTGCTCCAGGAGTATATTTTTCAAAGCAAGCCATTAAATCATTAAAAGAATCTTTTTTGGCTGTTCCTTCAATAACTCTCTTACCAAATTCAGCAAGAGCAACTGTAGTTGTATAGTTAAAGGAATAAGCCCAAGTTCCCATTCTCTTAGCCCCGCCCTTAGCTACAACTGTATCTTCAACCTTTTTAAGTATTGCAGGCCAATTTCCAGCTTCAGCCTTAAGATCTATGCCAAAAGCACCAGGGTAACCCATAATAGGTGATGGAAGGTCTGGTTCAACAAAAATAGCGCCTAAAGCAGCAACCTGCTTTAATAGAGGCTCAGTTTGAGCATCGTTTGTGCAGAAGAAAGCTGTATCTTTGCCATATTTTTGTACCCATGATGGCATTTTTTCAAGTATAAACTGCTGAGCTCCTGGTATTCCTACATCGCTCATTGGATCTGGAGCTGTTTCGAAATAGAAGTTAAGTCCTAAATCTTTACAAGCTTGTTCCATAATAGCTCTTCTTCTAGATAAAAGTTCAATACTCATATGTCTTGGGAAGGAAATGTGAACAAAGTTCTTTGCTCCCATTTTCTTAGCTGCTAGAATCATTAAATAACCACGTTTTACATTATCAGCATCTACAACTAAATCAGAAGCTGATTCAATCATGTTTGTATCTTCTTGAGGTATACCAGCTAAAAGAAGTATGTCAGGTCTAAGTGCTCTAATCTTCTTAAAAGCTGCAACTGTACCAGGAACTGATTGATTTACTACTATTGCCTTCATATCTTTGTCGTCTGCAAGTCCAACAATTTGAGAAATTGTTGTTTCCTGCTCCTGCATGAAATTATCAGGATAGGTTACGTGTTTTACTATTCCACCATTAGCTACATCGCCATATTCTTTAATAAAGGCTTCAGCACCTCTTAGCTCGTCCTCAGATTGAGCTACTGTACCTGTAACTATTCCTATGTGGAACTTCTTGTCTGCAGGTTTTGATGGCTCTGGTGTTGCATTAGTGTTTGCAGCTTTTCCACAGCCAACTAAGCTAAGCACCATAATAGCTGAAAGAATTAATGATAGTGTCTTTTTCAAATTATTCCCCTCCTAAAGATTTAATATATTAGTTGAAAAGCTATGCTTTTCTTTACTAACAGGTAAATTATTATATTATATTTAATTACACTTAAATTATTCGAGAAAAATTTAGGCTTTCCTATTTTTATCACATATTTCTCTGAAAATTATTTAGAAAAATGAAAAAACTCTAAATATTAGAACAATTGAATTTAGTAAAGCACAATTGTTCTAATATTTAGGGCTAATTTATAATAAGCATTAAATTTTAATAAAAACCTATGGTAATAAAAAATTATAATGAAATAATTATTTTAAAGCTGATTAAATTTTATTTGCAGCTAGAACATACTTATTTTTAGGTCTACCTATTTGCCCGTAAATAGGTAGGATCTCTATAGTTTTATTTTCTACTAAATATTGAATGTATCTATGAACAGTTTGATAGGCCAAATGCAGGGCTGCAGCTATTTCTTCTATGGTAAGACCTTCACTTTGTTCCTTTAAATAATCGCATATAATATTTAGTGTGGCAGGTCCAATACCTTTTTCAATAAAAATTATGGCCTTTTCTTCAACATATTTTTGCTGCATTTCATTTATTTTTAAATTAATTTTTATTCTGGATATAAGATCTGGAGATTTTATAGGTTTAATGGCAAAATCTGTTGCGCCCACAGCCATAAATTTTTCTGCGATTTCCTGCCTTTCATCTACAGTAAGCACTAAAATTGATATTGCACTATCTAATTGACGTATTTTCTTAACTGTGGTTAAGCCATCCCAATCTGGCATATGGTAGTCAACTATGGCTAAGCTAATCCCCTTATTTTTACATAATTCAAAGCCGTGAGCTCCGCTGCTCGCAATAATTGGTTTAAAGCCACCGTGAAGGCATATTTCTTTTATAGTATATTGAATATCTGGTTCATCATCTATTATAACTATTTTCTTTCCGGCAGTTAGTTTGTCCATTTATTTCATCTCCAAAGTTTCGTTTACAAATTAGTACTATTAAAGGAAGGAAGATATATAGTAACTGAAGTTCCCTCATCTACAGCGCTAATAATATTAATTGTTCCCTCATTATCCTCTATAACCTGTTTTACAAAGGAAAGTCCAAGACCTGAGGTATTATTTGTAGAAAAACCAATATCCCATATTCTTGGCAAATCAGCTTCCTTAATGCCTATTCCATTATCAGAAACAAAGATGCAAAGCCCATTATTAAAGGGTTTCACCTGAAACACAATATGTTTAAAAGGTTTTTTACAAGGGGTAACAATGGCATTTTCTAAAATATTAATAACTGCTCTAGCTACCCTTATTTTATTTACATATATAATAGGAAGATACTTATTTATATCTATATCAATTTTAATTGTTTCATCTTCAAGAGGAAGCTGGGCTCTTATGTAGCTTATTAAATCATCTGAATTTAACTTTTGTCTTGAAGTATCATAAAGAAAGCTGGAAATCATCTCATTCATTTTACTTACGGAGCCTTCAATTCTTTTGCTGTATTCTGTAAGTTTTTCTGTATCCTTTGAAATTGCAAGCAGGGAATTTAAGCCTTGAATTGTAACCAGAGGAGTCTTCAAATCATGAACTAAGGATTTTATTTCCTTTTCAATTCTGTTTTCAATTATTTTTGCCTTCATGGCTTGAATTTCTTTTTCATTTTCATAATTTAATTTAATAATCTTTAAATTATTTATATAACTCCTAAATAGTGCAGAGGTAATGAAGGCAGAAAATATAAAAGGAAGAAAAAAAGCAAAGCCGGTAAAATTTAAAACTGAAGAAGAATGAAGATATAACCCTGCTAGTTTTATACTGCTGGAAATATCATTTTCTCCAATAAAATAGGACGAAAATAAGGGCATAATGTTTATCCACTGAAAGGCAAAAAATACTTGCACAGAAACAATAGAAATATGAAGAAAGCTGTTTTTTCCGTAAAAGAACTTATCAAATATAAATAGATTTAAAATTAGAGAAAGTATAGTTGAAACTATTTCCCAGGACATATTAAAAGCATAAGAATTTAGCATATGTAAAAAAACAATTAATATAAAAGTTATAACAAATAAAGCGGAATTACTAAGACGTACTTTAAGGGGGGTGTAAAACATAATAAGCAGGCAGCCTAAAAATAAAGAGGTGCTCTGTAGAGCAGACAATATACTCATGTAAGCACTAGCAAGTACTAATAAACCGCTGTCACCTGCATTTATGGCCTTTCTTATATTATAGATAATATTAAACCAGTTTAATCTAGCCATATAGGGGAAAAAGAATCCGAAACTAATGAAAATAATAATTCCTATAATAATAACATCATAATGTTTAATACTGTTTTTGCTCATAAAAAACCTCTTTGTAAATCCTCTAAAAAATTTATCGATAAGCTGAGGCAAAAGGCTCTGATAGATTATTAACTCCATTGGTAAGAGTTAAGGGGATTGTGCTTCTTTTAGCTAACGATGATAGAAAACCATCATAATCAGCATCTTTTGTTCCAATTAAATAATTGCTTTTAGGAACAATAAGACTTAAGAGTTCATCACTTTTAATGTCACGGTGCTCATTGCCACCTATATACACGGTAATTATTGAAAGCTTTTTTTCTAAAGCTTTTTTCAAAAGCCCTGCAATTCGACTTTTTTCATTTTCGTAACTAATGCCGCCAAGCTTTTCTCCTATTGAACTGTATCCTACTACAAATACAATAGAGCTTATTCCATCTAAATCTGTGACCTTTGCCTGAGGCATAAAATAGCTGTGTATTAAAAGTTTATTAGATATATCATTGAGAATATAGGAATCTGTGCTCTGCCCTGCGGAGGTTATTAGAGCATACTCCTTAGCAATAGGCATAGGCAGACTTGGAAGCAAAAGCACGTTGGCTTCAGTTTTTTTATTATAATTAAATTGAGAAATACCGAAAGCTGTTAAAATAAGGGCAAGAGCTATTAATAAAAAAGCTTTAAATTTCATTTATATCATCCTCAATTATTATGGTTTTATATCCACTCTTTCAAGAGATTCTACCCCTGTTATATAGGGGGAATAGCCCTCTACAGACCTATCAGCAGCAAGTACCGGCATAGTATGAGCAAGCGGAATTGCGGGCATATCAATATTTACTGCTTCTAAAAGCCTTCTATATAAATATTCTCTAAAGGCCAAATCCGTAGTTTCACGAGCTTGATTAAGGAGTATATCAATATCTTTATTCTTATAGAAGGAATAGTTGCTTGCCATGCCAGGCTTAGCATTATCAGAGGATAATAGGGTATAAAGAAAATTGTCAGGGTCAATATTATCTCCAGTCCAACCGATTAAAGCTAATTCATGCTCACCATTTTTAATCTTATTTAAATATTCATCCCAATTAAAGGTTTTTATTGTTACTTCTATATTTACCTTTTGAAAGCTAGCCTTAAGAAAATCTGCCACCTCAAGAGGTTTAGGAAAGTAATTTCTTGAGGTATTCATTACCCATAGAGTTGTTTTAAAGCCATTTGGGAAGCCAGATTCTTTTAAAAGCTCCTTGGACTTTTCTACATTATATTCACTAGGAGCTATACTTTCATTAAAACCCCATAAAACAGGGGGAATAAGAGTTTTTGCAGGCTTTGCGATGTTGTTAAAAGCTGTTTTAATTAATTCGTCCTTATTTATGGCATAGCTCATAGCACTTCTTACTAGCCTATTATTAAAGGGAGCTTTTTCGTTATTTATAGCTAAATAGCCAACATTAAAGCAGGGTCTAAGATATAAATTAAGCTTAGGATCATTTTCGATTACAGAAGTGTCATCAGGTCCTAGATTATCCGCAATAAGTATCTTTCCTTCTTTCAATTTTTCTAATCTGTCACTGTTTGAAGGAATAACTACAAATTCCACCTCATCAACCTTTGCAGGTGTATTCCAATAATTATTATTGCGGGAAAGAATAATATTAACATTTGGTGACCAGCTTTTAAAAGAAAAGGGGCCTGTACCAATTGGATGCTTGTATACTTCCACCCCGTAAGTTTTAATAGCTTCAGGGCTTTCAATGGCAAAAACAGGCATTGCGAGTGTGCTTAAAAAGGGTGCAAAGGGTTTGCTAAGCTTTATTTCTACAGTGTATTCAGATATGGCAGTAACACTTTTAATAAAGCCGGGAAAGCCGCCGAAAACATAATTCCAATAGCTGAACTCGCCATCATGATAAGGGTTGCTGGTATTCATCCATCTTTGAAAATTAAAAACTACTGCAGCAGCATCAAATTTTGTGTCATCATGAAATTTTACACCTTGCCTTAGGTTAAATATCCAGGTTAAACCATCCTCACTGGACTTCCAGCTTGCAGCTAGGCTTGGAACTATTTCTTTACCTTCCTTTTCATATTTAACTAAGGTTTCAAAAATATTAACTGTAACTTTAATGGAATCCATATCAGTTGTATTTGCAGGGTCTAAGCTTAAGGAATCGCTGGCGCGACCAATAACAAGCCTTTTAACATTATGCTTTTGTATATCATTTGCCTTGCTGATATACTCTACTAGAGCAGTGAAAAAAATTATCAAAATAAAAAGTACAAGGATTGCCTTATAGCTATTCTTCACTTTTCTCTCCCCCATTTAATCTATAACTTTAATTTTAACTTAAAATGAACTGCAAATCAAACAATTTAGAAAAATGAATAGAAAAAATTAAATTAAATCATATAGAATAATATTGAAATAAAATATTTAAATACTTTTCAAGAATTGTGAAATAAAAGTATTTTGCTATAAAATTTAAAGATAAACCTAGAAAATGTATTAATATTTTCTAGGTTTTATTTTTTGAATTCAAAGTGTTAAAAAATATAGAACTGTAATTACCAAATCTATTGGAAGAATATTTATGAAAGAAAATATATTGAATCCTTCAATTATTGCAGGAATAGAAACAGCTACAATCAATAATGAATAACAATATTCAAGATATTATAAATATGATTGAAATGATAACGTATTCATAAGCATTGATATAAGCCAATTATAAAAATTTATCATTAAGAAAAAACCCATAAAAATATTTTGCATAATTTTTTTGATTAAATTCATTTTTTATAAAAATGCATATTGACAATAGTGTAAATTGCATTTATTATTATTTATAAAATATGAGTCAGTAGTAAAAAGCGACACTTGTATTTTGTATGAATAATTGGAGGGGGTAAAATGAACAGTATTAAGAAGATTGTGTCTCTTGCAGCAGCGATAGCCATGACAGTCAGTTTAACGGCTTGTGGTGGGGGAAAAACTTCAAGCACAGGCGCTGAAGGTGGCACATCAAAAGCTTCAGGACAAACCTTAAAGGCTCAGTTAGATGTTGAAGTGGCCTCAATGGATCCGCAAATTGCAACAGACGGTGCTTCTTTTGAGGTTATTGCCGATGTGACGGAAGGCTTGTATTCTGTTGATAAAGCAGGTTCGCCAATTTTGGCTATAGCAAAGGATGCTAAGAAAAGTACAGACGGTCTATCCTATACCTTTACCTTGAAAGATGCTAAATGGTCAAATGGTACACCTGTAACAGCAAAAGATTTCGTATTTGCTTGGAGACGTCTAGTTGATCCCAAAACAGCCAGTGAATATGCTTTTATCGCTGGTGTAGCTGGTATTAAAAATGCTGACGATATTGCAGCAGGTAAAAAGAAAATAGAAGAATTAGGTGTAACAGCTAAAGATGATAAAACTTTAGTAGTAGAACTATCACATCCGGTTTCCTTCTTCGAATCATTAATGGCATTTCCTTCATTCCTGCCAGTAAATGAGGACTTTTTTAAACAAGCTGGAGACAAATTTGCAACCTCACCAGAGACTATATTAAGTAATGGACCATTTAAAATTAAATCCTATGAGCCTGCTGCAACATCAATTGCACTTGAGAAAAATTCAACTTACTGGGATGCAGCTGCAGTTAAATTAGGAGGTATTCAATATCAAGTAATAAAAGAAGCTCAGCAAGCTATGCTTTCCTACAAAAATGGGGATGTAGATGTTGCTAATCTTCAAGGAGAACAAGTAGAGCAGTTTAAAGCTGATCCAGAATTCCATACAAACCCT
>Ga0255336_100791_pt1 | contig 35444 bp, 39 predicted proteins | sample MeOH1_35cm_T3_17_FD_189102 | JGI IMG/M metagenome (GOLD analysis project Ga0255336, IMG submission 189102) | Sandy soil microbial communities from University of British Columbia, Vancouver, Canada - MeOH1_35cm_T3_179 | ecosystem: Engineered > Artificial ecosystem > Sand microcosm > Unclassified ...
CCCCTGGCCGTTGGTGCCAAAGGTCGACCGGGACCTACGCCGCAAGCACGACTTTCGCAACCATGCCCACCGCGATGACTCCCGCGAACACGGCGAAGCCTTGCTGCAACCGGGGTCCGCTCAGATGCCGGGCGATGAGTCGACCACCAAGCATGCCAAATAGCGCCCCCGCCGCGAACGGGACACCGACCCGCCAGTTCATTCGCCCCTCAAGCGCAGTCGACACGACGCCTGATAGCGATATGAGCGTAATGATGGTCAACGAAGTCGCCACGATGGCATGCATCGGAGCATTCGTCGCGCGCCTTAGCGCAGGCACAATGACAAAGCCCCCACCCACACCCAGCAGACCCGAGAGAAATCCTGCTCCGATGCCGGACAGTGCCAGCGCCCGGGCGCACGGGCCGGTCCAGAGGAATCGGCCGGAGTCGACGTCGAGCTGGCATGGGGGCACGTGCTGGGAGCCAGCTGAGGCTTTTGCGTCTGACCCGCGTGCCTGCATGAACATGCGAAACGCCACAAAGGCGAGCACACCCGCAAACAGAAGAGCCAGGGGGCCGTTCGGCAACCGGTGTGCGAGCCACAGTCCGACCGGCGAACTAAGGATACCGGTTAAGGCAATAAAACCCGCAGCCCGATAACGGACGATACCTGCACGCAACCCGATTATTGCCCCCATTCCCGCTGACAGGCCGACCGCAAGTAAGGCTAGCGGCGCAGCCTCGGCCACATCCAGGTGAAGTACGAAGAGCAGCAAGGGCACTGCCACGATGGCGCCGCCAGCCCCCGTCAGCGCCAGAATCAGGCCGACAACACCTCCCAGCAACATACTGACTGCAGTCATGCTGTCCATTCCTCTGCCCTATAAGAACCGCGGGATTTGCGCGGACGGCTCACCAATCAATGCTCAACTGGTCAGGCCTGCTGCCGGCTCAATTTGGCGTGTTCGAGGAACTCGAACACGGCCATGCCGCCAAGCATCGCGGCCACAAAACCCCATGCCTTCGGAAAACCAGCGCCCATCGCGACCAGCGCGGGTCCCGGGCAAAATCCCGCAAGACCCCAGCCGACGCCGAACACCGCGCTTCCCAGTACAAGTCTCATCGTCACGTTGGTGCTTGCCGGAATCTGCATGGGCAGGCCCAGCAGGGATTTTTTGCGGCGTTTTGCGAACAGGAACGCGATTGAGCCAACGGCTATTGCCCCGACCATGACAAATGCCAGTGACGGGTCCCATCGTCCCGCCAGGTCGAGAAATCCCAGTACCTTTGCTGGATTGGCCATGCCGGAGACCATCAGGCCGACGCCAAACAGAAGCCCTGAAATTAAAGCAGCGAGCAAACCCATTTCAACCTCCCAGCAGATGTCTGGACACGAACACGGTCAGAAAACCGCTTGCCATAAACGTTGCCGTTGCGACAAGTGACCGGATGGACCCACGCGAGATGCCGCAGACACCATGACCGCTCGTGCAACCGCTTGCGTAACGCGTGCCAATGCCAACCAGAAAGCCCGCAACAAGTATTTCGCCCCACCCCGCCTGGATATCAGGCGCTACCGGATTCCCGAGCAGGCTTGCCAGCACAGGCGCCCCAATCAACCCTACGAGAAAAGCGACACGCCACCCCACATCTTTCTGAGGCGTGCCCAGCAGGCCACCGAGGATGCCGCTGATGCCAGCGATACGTCCGTTGAATAAAACAAGCACAGCAGCTGCGGTGCCAATCACCAGGCCGCCAGTCAATGACAGGCCGGGTGTGAAACTCGCGATATCAATCAACATGACCTCTCCTCACCTTCATTGAGCGCAAAACTGGTCGTACAGCACGTTCATGACGGCAATCGCTTCCTTGCTCGCGATGGAATAAAAGATGCTCTTTCCCTCGCGCCGTGTCGCAACGAGTTCGTTATCGCGAAGCACGCCGAGCTGTTGGGAAAGCGTCGGCTGACGTATGCCCAACTGTTCCTCGAGGTCGCTCACACATAACTCGCCCTGCGACAACTGGCACATCAGAAGCAACCTGTCGGGATTGGCCAGCACCTTCAGTAGCGCACAGGCTTTCTCTGCCGATGCCTGCATCACCGACAGGTCGATTGGGACGGACTTCTTCCTCATCTCACCATCCTATAATTTACACACAAACATTATATTGCATTGTAGATTATGTGTGAATAGAATGAGTAACATCTGAGGAGGTCAGGATGCAGCCCATCGTTCAGCCGTTCTTCGACCCGGTCACCGGCACGGTGACTTACGTGGTGTCTCAGTCCGGGCATCAGGAATGTGCAGTCATTGACCCGGTCCTTGACTACGACCCCAAGGCAGGACGCACGTCAACGGCGAATGCCGACAAGGTCATCGAGTTCATTCGCCAGCGGGGCCTGCGGGTGCAGTGGATTCTGGAAACCCACGCGCATGCGGACCACCTGTCAGCAGCGCATTATTTGCGCGGCGAGCTTGGCGGCAGGATTGCGATTGGAGAGCACATTCGCACCGTTCAGGGCGTCTTCAAGAAGCTGTTCAATCTGGAGCCTGAATTCCGCCTTGACGGCTCCCAGTTCGACCACCTGTTTGGCGAAGACGAGACATTCTCGATTGGGAGCCTGACGGCGAGAGCGTTGTATGTTCCCGGCCATACACCTGCCGACACGGCCTACCAGATTGGCGATGCGGTCTTCGTGGGCGACACGCTTTTCATGCCGGATGTTGGCACCGCGCGTTGCGACTTCCCCGGCGGCAATGCGCACACGCTGTTCGGGTCGATTCGAAAGCTGCTGGACCTGCCGGACAACACCCGGCTCTTCATGTGCCACGACTATCCCCCCGAGGGCCGGAACCCCGAATGGGAAACCACGGTGCTCGCTCAGCGTACGCATAACATCCATGTGCACGACGGCGTAACGGAAGAACAGTTCGTCAGTATGCGCGAAGCTCGCGACTCAACACTTGCGATGCCCGTTCTTATTCTTCCGTCTGTGCAGGTGAACATACGGGCCGGGGAATTTCCACCCGCCGAGGAAAACGGCATCCGCTATTTGAAGATTCCGTTAAACGCGCTGTGACATGAAGACTATCCAGTTCCGGCTCGCTAACGGCCCGAGCGCTCTGTCCGAGTTGTTCAGGTCCCTGCAGGGCGAGGCGTCGCCGTCCTGAAGCGGACTCAACAGTACTGGGCTTGGCGGACTGCGCCGGACAATGCAGCAGATACAAACTCGCCGAAGCGGGTTACATAAAGCAATGATGGAGGAGACATGAAATCCATTGGCCCGGATCAACGCAAGCGATTGCGCTGGCGCCCTGCCCCTACATTCATCACATGCGCGCTAACGGTATCCTGTATCGTGCAGGCGCAGGAGTCGCCGCTCGGCGCCACAATCGCGACCAAGGATACCGCCAAAGGTATCCCGGCGTGTATAAGCTGTCATGGCGCGCAAGGCGAAGGAAATGCTGCCGCGGGATTTCCAAGGCTTGCCGGAGCAGGCGCCCCCTATCTCGAGGCTCAACTGGACGCGTTCGCGAACGGACAGCGGAAAAGCACGGTTATGCAACCGTTCGCGAAAATCATGTCATCCGAGGGCCGCATGGCTGTCGCTGAATACTTTAGTCGCATGCCCCCACCGGCAGATGCACGCCCGGAAAACAGTAGTTCCGCAGTACCTTCGGATACGGGAGCGTGGCTGGCCACACGTGGACGGTGGGAACAAGGCCTGCCTGCCTGTACGCAGTGCCATGGGCCCGGTGGCTCAGGAGTAGGAGCAGCATTCCCGCCACTGGCGGGTCAGCCAGCATCGTACATTTCTGCCCAGTTGCATGCATGGCAGAAGGGCATGCGTCCACCAGGTCCACTGGCGCTTATGCCAGTCATTGCGAGCAAACTCTCGGAAGCGGACATCAAAGCTGTGTCGAATTACTACGCCGCTGAACCCACCACCGGAAACGTGAAGAGCGTCCGGGAGCCCAGGCGATGAGCGTCCGTGAACATAAACATCTCCTCAGGGATATTGGCATACTCGCGTCCGGGATCGTTGGGGCGCTCATGATTTGCCTGGCGTCGGCCGCTGAACCAGGCGCAAACCAGAGTGCCGCACCTGACGCGCCGAAAGCCTTCTCCCCGCCGAACGAAGCGTCCATGCCAACTGATGATTTCGGCAAAGCAGTCAGGATGGGCGAGCAAATCTTCAATCACACTGGGGAAAATGCAGGCAAATACGTTGGGAATTCGCTTAACTGCGCGAGTTGCCATCTTGACGCGGGACGACGTCCGAACTCGAGTCCGCTCTGGGCCGCGTATGTGTCTTATCCCGCTTACAGAAGCAAGAATGGCCACGTCAACACGCTCGCCGAACGTCTGCAGGGCTGTTTCCGATACAGCATGAACGGCAAAGCGCCGCCGCTCGGCGACCCCGTTCTGGTGTCGCTGGAGGCCTACGCTTACTGGCTCGCGAAGGGTGCGCCAGTCGGCGAGCCGATTCCCGGAAGGGGCTACCCAAAGCTCCCTCCTCCGACGTTGAAAGCTGACTACACCAGGGGCAGTCAGGTTTACGCACAACATTGCGCCTTATGTCACGGCCCCGATGGCCAAGGCCAGTCGTCGAACGGGAAATCTGTCTTCCCACCGCTTTGGGGACCCCAATCGTTCAATTGGGGCGCAGGGATGCATGAGTTGCAAAACGCAGCAGGGTTTATCAAGGCAAACATGCCCCTCGGTCTCGGCGGTACATTGAGTAACCAGGAAGCATGGGACGTCGCGCTTTTCATGGATAGCCATGAGCGACCGCAGGACCCACGCTTCACCGGCTCGGTCGAAGGTACGCGCGCCAGATATCACAACTCCCCCAACTCGTTGTACGGACAAGTGGTGAATGGGCATGTCCTCGGAAGCCCATAACTTACTGTGGGGTAGCCACGCGTGCGACGGGCGGACGCGTCCTACTCCCAAAACATCCCGGCCAGGGTCACCGTCGGGTAAGTGGGACGGCAGTTTTTTAGTCCGACGCGTAGTTGGCAGACTAGAACCGCCGCTGCGCCGATAAAAGCACGATATTGCGCGACTTGGTGACAGTGGCGCAGTCAAAGGCTTCCTTCAATCGCATCATCTTGGCTTAAGCATTCCTACCTTACCCTGTCTTCACCAGTTGCGAGCAGGCTTGTTCGCGACGGGAAAAACTGTGGAGGTACGAATCATGAAATCACTTCAAGCCGTCGTCATAGTCGCCGTGCTGGCGACACCGCTTGCTTCTTTTGCTCAGCAGTCGAATGCACCGGTCACCCGAGCAGAGGTGCGCGCCGAACTCGTGCTGTTGGAGAGAGCGGGATACACTCCAGCGAAACGTGACAACGCCACCTATCCAGCCGACATCCAGGCCGCCGAAGCCCGCGTCGCGGCACAGAACTCCGCGACCGAAGGCGTGGGCGGAGTGACGAGCGGTGCCGCACAGTCGGGTCAGCGCATTTCGGCCACTACGAGATCCAACGCGCTGTTCCGGCACCACTGATGATGCGCAACGGTTCGTCCTGTGATGCTCAAAGAGCTTAACAGGCCGAGTCCGCCAAGACGGATAATGTTCCAACCTATGAGGCAAATTTACCCGACCGACCGCTCGATTCGCCTGCTTCCTCCGTGGTTTGGTGCGCGCTAATCGCCCGGCCCCCGCGTGCTGTCAACTTTCAGTAGCCAACACACTTCAACCGGCGTAGTGACAATATTTGGACAGGTTGCCCGAGGTCATTTCATTGACGCTCGGAGCAGCATGCTTGACCGATGCTGCGGGTCCGCAGCCGTGTCTCAATTCCATACGCTTCCGGAAACATTGCCGTGAACCGATCCACCTGCGGAGCGTCGTACATCGCGTACAGATAGAGCTGGGTCGTCCCACTGAGGCTTGATCTTGAGCAACTTCTGAGCGCCCGAGCATTCTATTCTGATTACATGAATTTGCTGGCAAGCAAATCCGGATGCGCTACGGGTCAAGTAGGCGATAGGCGAATACGATACCAGTGCTGCTGTCCGTCGGTAACAGTGACTCAGGGAACGAAATGTTCACACGCGTTATGGTGGGTATTGACGGCAGTCTGACGGCAGTTGCGGCACTGACCGAGGCGATCCAGCTCGCCACTGCTGAGAAGGCCGCCATTAGAGCTGTCAGCGTCGTCGAGCGCGTACCTGACATCGTCGGCCCGGGCCCTGGCTTCGTCGACTCGTCAGCGCTCGCACAATCGCTTCGCGACATTGCCCAGGCGGCGCTCGAGCGGGCGCACAATCTTTTCATATTGACCGGCCTCGTTGGCGAAACGGCACTGGTCAATGCAGGCGAAAGCGATGTCGCCTCAGTGCTGCTTCGTGAGTCGCAAACGTGGGGCGCCGAACTCATGGTTCTGGGCACGCATGCTCGCCACGGAATTGAGCGCGTCCTGCTCGGCAGTACCGCCGAATCGTTCCTGCGCATGTCGACTATTCCTGTATTGCTGATTCCGCATCACACGCACAACGAAGATCGCGTGCCATGAACCGGTCAGATAACAAGCGAGCGAGCCGTGTCCGATATGCGGATCCCCCACCTGTTTGGGGATCCGCAGCACTGGCTTCGATAGCGCACCTTAAGGGCCGGCGTCCCTTATCTTTCCAGCGTGGCCTAAGCTCGGGCAGTGCGCCAGACGCAGGTCTGCCAGCGCGGCGCGACGGCGATGCCTGTCGATCTGGACCGGACCACGCACGCCTTCGACGACGCCCGAGATAGCCACATCAAGGCAGTGACAGCGAATGATCCCCATGATTCGCGGCAGCCCCAGTTGATGCGCAAACATCTCGCGACGCAGCCCCGTTCCGAGAACGTAATCTCGGGGCCCTCCCATCAGCCTCCAGGTGAAGACAGGCCGCGCTTCGCTACACTGAAGGGCACCGCAATGACCCTGAGCGTTTCGTACGAAACAGTCCCTGCGGGAGCAGGCTTGCGATATCGAGCAAGCCGCACGAAACGCTCGAAGCAATCCATCCGTGGTTTACCGCCCAGCGTTTGGGCCACGCGGCCCGCGGTCACAATATGCGGGACGGAAGCTGAGTCGGGACACTTGTACCCAGGAGGAACCAGCATGACACGAACCGTCAGCAGTCGTCGATCCGTGGTCAAAGCGATCACGTACCGTGTGCTGATTATGTGTCTGGACTTTGTGACGATTTATCTGTTCACAGGCACAACTCACGTGGCGATTGCTTTCATGATCGTCAGTAATGTCTATACTTCGATCGGCTATCTAGCGCACGAGCGGATATGGGCCCGTGTCGGGTGGGGTATCGGCGAGACATAGGCGTGCCTGTTCACATTGATTCGACCACGTTTTGAGTCCGCAGCACCCATTCAGGTAGTTTCACCGTCGAGCGCGTTGGCGCGAGCGATATGAGGGCGCGCGACATTGCCGTCACTTCGCAAGCCGCGCGCGGATCGCCTGCAATTCCTGCCGTCGCTTTGCGGTCGTTTCTGGATAACTCATTTCCAGTCCCTCAAGCGTCTCCAGCACAATTGTGGAAACGATCAGCCGCGCGTTCTCCTTGTCATCGGCAGGAACGACGTACCAAGGTGCGTTCTGGGTGCTAGTCGCACCAAGGCACTCCTCATACGCCATCATGTACTGTTTCCAGAATTTCCGTTCCTCAATGTCCGCAAGGCTGAATTTCCAGTTCTTTTCCGGATTGTCGATACGTTCGAGGAATCGCTTTCGCTGCTCCTCCTTCGAGAGGTGGAGGTAGAACTTTACGATGCGGGTCCCGTTGACGTGCAGGTGCTTTTCCAGATCAGCGATCGAGCGATAACGGTCGTGCCAGACTGGCTTCTCATCGCGCCGTGCATCGAACAACCCTTCACCGCGGAGGATCTCCGGGTGGACACGGACGATCAGCACCTCCTCGTAGTAGGACCGGTTGAAGATGCCGATCCGCCCGCGTTCTGGTAGATCACGCGTGGTACGCCAGAGAAAATCGTGTTCCAGCTCGGCGGTGCTGGGATGTTTGAAGCTGAATACCTGGCAGCCTTGGGGGTTGACCCCAGACATCACGTGCCCGATAGCACCATCTTTTCCCGCCGCATCCATTGCCTGGAAGATCAGCAGGATCGCAAAGCGGTTGGATGCGTAGAGAAGCTGTTGAAGAGCGCTAAGCCGCGCGACGTGCTCCTCGAGCAGCCTTTGACAATGCTCCTTTGACGTGTAGAAGGGCTCTATCCTCGTCGGCCACTTCCGGAAATTGACCTCATCCCCTTCCGGCACCCGAAATTCGCTTGAGCTGATTTGCATTCGTATCCTCCCGTCTGCGCGGATCACGGAGGTCGCGTTCATCGCTTTGGGTACGCAAGGCCGAACTCTCCTGGCAGCAACATCCCCATCCACTGATTTCCCGTGACCCGCGCTACCACATGCGATATTGAGGCGTCAGGGAAGCCGGAATAACGCCCTATGCGACTCTGAGACGAGCGAACACGGGAACCTTCACCAGCCCCATGACCAAAGCGAAGAGCGCCGCTGCGGCAAGTACGCCCGCCACCATCAAGACCGGCAGAGGCGTCATTGCGACCCCGCCGATCGCCAATGTCGACGCGATCACGAGATCGGCAACAGACGATACGACGAGCCAGAGGCTTGGCCGGGCACCCCATATGTGCTGGCGCTCACGAATCGCGTAGAGCATCGCCTGGCTACCGAAGACCAGAGCAATAAAGGCAACGGTTCGCAGTGCATCAGTTCCGAGGGCCATCTCAAATTTTCCGATGGCCAGCACTCCCATGCAGAAGGCTAACAGGCAAATTCCCATTGCCACACCTACGATCGTCAGGTTGCCGATGCGCCAGGCATTTGGCAACGGCGAAGGCTGCACATGGTCCGTCGTCAACGACATGGCGAGAAAGTCGCCCGTGATCATCACAATGACCATCAAAAGCGGGTTCAGGATCGCATGCCCGGTCATGATCAAGCCGAGCACAAGGTAAAGTACCGCCACGACCTTCTTGATAATCGAGTTCAACGTGTAGGTCAGGATGCGCTGGAACGTCACACGACCTTCCTTCACCGCTGCAACGATGCCCGCAAGCCCAGGCTCGGTCAGTACCATCCCGGCAGCCGATTTGGCAACGTCAGTTGCTGTCGACACCGCGATTCCGATTTGCGCCTGGCGTAGCGCCGGCGCGTCGTTGGCTCCATCGCCGCACATGCCTACGGTGTGACCGCTCGCCTGGAACTCCTTGACGAGTTTGAACTTGTCCTCTGGCAGCACGCCAGCGTAAACCGCAAACGCTTCCGGTTGCAAATTTTCGGGGATTGGACCGGGTGGACACGTGGCACCATCGAGTCCCACCGCGTGCGCCACGATGGCTGCGGTCGCCGGCGCGTCGCCCGTCACCATCACCACCCGCACGCCCAACCCACCCAATTCCGTAATGAGCGCTGCTGAGTCTGAACGCGGCGGATCGCTGAGCGCGATCAGTCCTGCCAGCTTCATTGCCGCTTGCGGTCCCGCCGCGACGGCGAGAACCCGATAACCCTGCTGCTCGAGTTCGCTCGCCACCGCGTTGGCTGTCGGCGAAGATGCTGCAAGACCGGCGACCGTCGAAAAGGCACCCTTTATAACCCGTTGCGTACCCCCGGCTGAATCTATTGCTGTCGCCTCGGACATCTTCTTCGTCGGATCAAAGGGTGTGAACTTGACCAGGCTCGGCGCGTCGCAAACAGTTTCCTTCGAGGCCGCGACCCGAATGGCCGCGTCGACAGGATCCTGCCCGCCGTCCGCGCTAGCCAGCGCCGCCAGCGCCAGGACGTGTTGCTGATCGAAGTCGGGCATTGGCCGAACGGTGCTGACCGTGATCGCATTGAGCGTCAGGGTGCCTGTCTTGTCAGCGCACAGCACACCCATGGTCGCGGCTTCATCCACCGCAGAGAGGCGCGTCGGCAACACGCCGCGCTTTGCTAGCGCCCGGGCGCCAAACGCGGCCGCAAGAGTGAAGGTTGCCGGCAGCGCAACCGGAATCGATGCCAGCACCGCCGTAAGTACGAGGGGGACGATCTCGACAAACGGCACTTTGAGGAAGTAGGCGCAGACCACCAGCATCGCAATAACGAAACCATTGAATACCCCGAGATTGCGCACCACCTGGAGCACCGCCTTCTGCTGGGAGCTTACAACGTGGGCGGTACGGACGAGTTCGGCGGTACGGCCGAACTTGGTGCGCACGCCGGTCGCGGTGACCTCCGCTACCGCCTCGCCGCGCCGTACAAGCGCGCCAGCAAAAGTTTGCGCGCCTGCGCCCGCTTCAATAGGTACTGATTCGCCAGTGAGCATTGACTGGTCGAGCAAGATGCCTCCAGCGAGGAGGCGCATGTCAGCGGCGACCACGGCACCGAGCGACAGCTTGACCACATCGCCTGGCACCAGGTCAGCGGCGGGTACAGTCAGCCAGGTTCCGCCGCGCCGGACCGACGCGGTCAGCGCCAACCGTGATTTCAATGCAGCGAGTGTCGCCTGGGCGCGGCTTTCCTGGAATAAACCGAGCGCCGCGTTAAACACAAGCAGAGCGGCAATGATTCCAGCCTCAACGAATTTCCCCAGTGCGCACTGGAGCACGATAGCAGCTTCAAGCATCCACGGAACTGGCGCCCAGAATTTGTCCAGTGCCATGCGTAAAGGGTGCCCCGAAGTATCGGGGATCGAGTTAGGACCCGACGTTGCCAGCCGGCGACGAGCTTCATCGCCAGTGAGGCCATCGGCCAAACTCGCTGTCACGGTGTCGGACTCACCAGTTGGGGACAAGATCGTTGCGGAAGGCGGAACAGGCATGTTTTGGTGTACTCGTTGTCGCAGTGGGCCGTAATCCAGTTCAGCAACGCATCAGTGCTGGCTCACATTGCTACCATGATCGGAGATTTCATGGAAGATTTCGAGGGATTGCCGATGGGCAACTCAATACCCTCTTGCGTTGCCGGGCATGCCGCACGCAGTGACGCGTGCACGTCGACCGGTTGAACCCGGCCCACCCGCGCGGCTCCTCGAGGCATCCACAACTGCCTTGCGGGGCTCGCACGACAAGTCAGACTATCCTTGAAAATCAAGAAGGTGCTGCGAGCTTGAGTCCTCACGCACAGCAAAACGTCGACGCTGGAGTCCCCCCTTGATCAGGTCTTAGGCACTGCAACCAGCCCAGCACCGTCTCGGATCGACGAGAATGCAGTAAGAACTCAACCCGGCGGGATTCCGACGTTTCGTGTCACCGCGACCAACTGCCCGGCATTGGACCTACGGTTTTCCGTCGATCACCGCTAGATACCGTGCGATCGGTTCAATTTGATCAGCATCGAACGGCGCGCCGTAGACCGCGCGCATCTTGGTCACCTCTGCCTTCCACTCCTGAAACGACAGTGGTGGTTGCCGGGTGACCATCCCCACAGAATGACAAATCACGCAATGCGCGTTAGCAAGATCTGCCCCCATGCCAAGGGGGAAAGCCTCCCTGCCATTCGGCAATGCAACGTCGACGGTACGGATCACAGCTGTGGCACCGGGCTTGTCCGGCCCGGCAACCGCCCATGGGCAGGCATAACTCGCGGATACCATCACAAACACCGCAAACGCTTTCATGATCCGTTCCTCACGCGGCGACGACGGTCGCTGATTCGACGACATTGCGCATGTAACCGCCGCTGTTCCAATTGGGCGTTTCCGGCTGTTCGATACCGTCGCTGTTCACGGCCTTCACCTTAAGCGCATACTGCCCCGATCGCCCAGGCGTAAAGGGGGCGTCCCAACGGCGAAAACTGTATTTCCCAAAGTCCCTTTCGAGACGCGCCGGCACCCAGGATGCTCCGTCATCAGACGAAAAGAGAACCTTACGCACACCGGTGTCGCCACCGAATGCGATGCCCCTGATCATCTTCTGTTGCGCCACCTGCAACAGCGAACCGTTATCGACGTTGGTGAAGAATGACCGTGGCACCATCCGGTTGATGGGTATTGTCTTGACTCCGGGCTGCCCCGGCCGGACGTTTGCATGAGGCGTATCCGGAATCTGGTAAGCCGTAGCCATCCAGAAGTTCTCGTCCGGGCGCGCGATAACCTCTATGTCATTGAGCATCTTCATCCAGTACGTCGAATACCAGCCCGGCACAACGAGTCTTAGCGGGAAGCCATTGAGCAGCGGCAACGCCTGGCCGTTCATTCCGTAGGCGATGATCACTTCGCCGTCGCGGGCATGATCGACACTCAGTGTTTTGACGAAGTCCGGCGTCGCGGAGATCACCCCGGATTCAAGACCGTTGAACCGGACCTGAACCGCACCCGCCTTGACGCCTGCCCGATCAAGTATGTCCTTGAGTCGAACACCGGTCCACAGTGCATTGCCCATCGCGCCGTTGCCCCACTCTCCGCCTGCCACACGTGGATTGAAGAAGCCGCGCGAGTTTCCCGCGCACTGGTTCACTGCAGCCACCTCTACGTGCGGAAAGTCGCTCATGACCTCACTGAGGCTCAGAGAGAGTTCGCGCTCGACCAGCCCACGGACCACCAGACGGAAGCTCCCGCCATGGACGTGGGTCGGGATACTGGACAGATGCCAGCGCACGAAGAAGCGATCGTTCGGCGTGAACACACCGCCGTCGAACAAGGCGAACGGTGTCTCCAGCAAGGGGGGACGGCTACGCACGAGAAGCATCTCACCTTTCTGGGGAAATGCACCGGTCAACTCCCGCACACCGTTTTCGAATGGCTGCGTGACCACGTTGGTTGCCAATGAGCGCCGGGCCCAGCTTCCACCGAAGCCTACCAGCCCTCCGGCCGCCAGGATACGCAGCAACTCGCGGCGCCCTGCACCGTATTTGTCGTTCATGGTGGTCTCCTTCATTATCCGCCGAAGTGTGCTTCGCCAGCTGCGCATCCAGATCAGGTACTCCGACGCACTCCAATCGTCCCAAGCCCGGTTGGGTCAGATCGAAGCTGCCACGATCGACTATGGAAACGCGGGAATCGTTGGATCGGTACCCTCTACATCTGCTTCGGGATGGTGGCTCTTGACCAGTTGCTCGATTTCTTCGACACGATCTTTCTTCACGTCGACCATCATCAGCAATTCGCCGTTGCCGATCGCGTCTTCAAACTGCTTGAGCCGGGTATTGGGAACGTCGACGCCGATCATCGTCGCGGTCCAGGCTCCGAATCCGGCACTCACCAGCGTCATCAGCACAACGACACCACCGGCGATCGTTAGGCCAGTTGGAGGAAAGGCCATAGCGACAAGGCCCGCCAGCACGCCGGTAACGCCACCCGCCGCAACCCCGCGCGCAAGCGCCGGGATCAGATCGCTTCGCTGCGCCAGCGTCGCCTCCGGCAAATCCTCGAGCGGTACGCCTGCCCGGGCGAGCACGTGAACGTGGCGCCACTCGATCCGCCTGAGCAGTAGTTCGTCAATGATTTCCCTTGCACTCTGTACATCTGGTATCAGGAAATATATGCGCCTCATTTCGCCTCTCCTATCGGGATTACCCGAAACCCCGCGTCGACGGCCCGACTGGCGGCCGGTGAGCGCAACCTCCTCTAAATATAGTCCGAATCCGCAATGACTTAACCGGGAAACGACCACTGGTACCTGCCAGATCCCCGGTTCAGGTTACTGAGCGACAATTTATTCGCTTTCTTCTTCCGGAAGGCACCGATTCCCATGCTTCTGACTGCGTTCATGGAAACCACGGAGAGCACCGGATGGATCGTCTCACTCTGCATCGGCAGCCGCCAACACTGCCAGGACCATTGCCGTAACATCGACGCCTCCCCGATGATTCGGCAGCGGCGAACTAACTGGTCGTACGGAAATGTCCGGTCGCACGTCACGTTTCGCGACACGCGCCGGCCAGTTTTCCGGCGCTTTAGCTTGATGAAGGTTTGCGACGTGATGTCTGCAGTGTTCCGCTCCCGCTTGTAGTCTTTCCAAGGATGCGAGCGGGCGTAGTCGCGCGGGGGCGATCACCATCCTGTACTGCTTCCGGTCAGGCTCTGCGTCCAGCACAACCCACTCCCGCTCCGGATAATGCATCGCTGGAAACGGCATCCATAAAGGTCCCGATCGCGCGCTTCCGTTGTTGGCCGCCTCAAGGTAGCAGGAAAAACTATCGAGGCAAGCCAGTGCAAATACGCGCAGGATTGTCCAGCGCTCGACCGACGGGGTCCATCCGGGTAAGCCAACTGGTGCGAAGAGCGAAAGCCAGACAAGGACACCAAGCAGCCCATGTTCGCATCGGCCGAAAAGATGCGCCGGCATGCCGACACCTTCCCATTTTGTCCGCCATCGCAGTACCGCTTGAGCAACTGGACAGAACGGTGTCGTTGTGCATGCATCGAGCCGCCAGGTGAGATAGCGGCCAGCGGTATAGACACACCTGCGATGCCTTTGCACGACATGGCGCGTGAGATGTCGTCGAATCGACTTATAACACGCGATGGCGTCAGGCAGCACGTCATCCGAAGCGCGTATCGCCAGTGAACGGGGCAAATCTCCGATGCACTCGCGGCGATGGTCAACATCTGTTTCTAACGATTCGCGAGCAAAGGCCGCCGGATGGACCAGGACGTTCGAAACCCCTTCAGTCTGCCCCTGCACGACACGCGCGCAGAAGCCGCCGAGCCCATCCCCGCCGCTGCCCCGTGGCGGCGCCGAAGCCAGCCAGGTCTCGCAGACTTCCTACTGACGCAAGTCAGCCAACAGTCGCCGAAGATTTGATGAACGGCGGCCGAACCAATCCCGCGCAAGACCCTTTCGCGACCTTGCACCGGTACACAAGCGATAACCTGGTCGCGGGATCTCCTGCCGCGCCGGGCGAGCGCACCCAGTTGTGCCCGCACGTCGGACAACATACGGGCAGACGGAAATTGCACGCCTGCAGCCGGTAGGTCATCAAGGCCTCGCCACATCTGGTGCAACGGTCAAGGAGTGGACTTCCGTGGACCGGACATGTCTTGCACCCGTCAGACTGAAAGACGGCGAGATGAATACCGCGCGCCGCAAACTGCACGCACCACATCAATTGTTGCGGTCCGGCACTCCGCGAGGCGTCGCTAACCGGCAAAAATGCAGCCGCGACGTCGCAAAGAGGAACGCGCATCAGATCGCACATCCTGAGGAGATCGAACTGACGCATGTCGCGAAGGTCGATGCCGTTCTTCACAGGCCAGCGATCCGGCTTTCGTAAGAAAAGTTCCGCCAATGCGGTACACGACAACGCGTTCAATTGCTGGAACCTGGCGAGCAGCATAAACGCAGACTGACCTGGCAGATTCCAGTCGTCACGCCAGCACCACTCGCCGACTCGCGAATTGTCCGCCCCGGGTAGCAGAATTTCGAAGCGACTTTTCATGGTGCTGCAGCTACGTCGTCAACGAAGATGATGCGCAAATCTTCCAGTGCCGCGACGTAGTTGGATTCGTCTACCGCTTGCGCCCACGATGCGGGGCTGAGTGCAAAATCCGATACGTCGTGCTTCATATTGTCGTTTAATGCGATCTCGATAGTGCGCGCCACATACTCCATCGGCAACTCCATCGTGAAATCGAACCGCGCGCGCCGGTGCACAGCGTCAAAGGCTTCCCACAACAAGACGTGCTGTTTCTCAAGGCGGAAGCCGGTGTCGAATGCGCGTTGCAGAAAATAGCGCGTGTAAGGCCAGTCACTACCGTCTGGAACAGTGGACGTGTCGTAAGCGGCGAGCGACACCTTCAGATCGTCGGCGGCACGAAAGCCGTCGAAGCGCAACTCATCGACCATGAAACGGGACACGATCTGCGAGGTGTCCACACTCTGCCGGAATGAACTCGCGCGGTTCAGGATGCCAGGTTGACCGACCAGAAATGTGAACATCCGCACACCGCGACGCTCGAGTTCGTCCTGCACGTCCCGCAGCCATTCATAGTGTTCGAGCTCAAGCCGCTGCGCCTCATCGACAAATACGATCAGTTTGTTACCGGCGGCACGTTCAACCAGTTCAGCCAGCTTATGGTAGAGGCGTAGTCGGCGCTGCAACGCCGTGCCGCTATCAGGGCGCCCATGTCGTGCCGCCTCGAGCAGCATGCCGAAAAACAGTGCCTCCGAGCGCGACGGATTGCGCGGCATGCCGATCGTCAGGACCGCCACGCGAGGCAGTTCCAGATGGAGCAGCCGGACACAGTATGGGATCGCATAGGTCTTGCCCCAGCGAGTGTGTCCATAGATAACAGCGCCAGCGACGCCGCGACGGATGCACTGACGCACGCGTGAGTACATCGCCGCGATTGCCGGGGTGGGCACCATGTACATCTGGTTCACGAGCGGATGCGCCGATGGATCAACGGGGCGTTTCAGCGAATCAGGCATCGGTCACCCGAACGTAAAAATCTGCGTGAGCCACGGGGCGTCCGGCGTCTTTCGGGCAGGTGCTTCTGCCGCCGGCGCTTCGCTTTTTACGGCTGGCGCCGCGTGTGCGACAACGGCCGACGGTAGTGCCTGATGCGACTTCGCCCGGTCTGTCAGCATGCGCGCCAGGTCATCGGCATCGCGTGTATGGCTTCGCGCCTGTTCCTTCTTGTAGGCAAACCACGCGCCAACAGGATCGCCGCCTTCGCGCACCGACAGCTTTCGCTGATGAATCAATGAGAAGATTTTCTGTCGCACGCGCAGAGAATGAGGTGTAAAGCACCAGGGACGCGCGGCGGTCAACACACCCGGTTCTGACCCGTCCATATGGAACGCGTGCAGATGGCGGATGTCCTTGACGTTGAAATAGATGCGAAGCTGCTTGCCGATCAGCCCTGCGATGCCTGAGAGCACCCTGCTGTCGTAGCGCACGTGTTCGAAATTGATATGCGGGCGCTCGCCACGGATCACGTTGCCGCGAATCGCGACAAGCGGGCCTACTGAAGCGGGCACAAGGTGCTGCGTCGCGCCATCGGCAGCGTCCGCAGCAGGCCGTCCTCTTTTGCCAGCAGGTACTGCATTGCCTCCAGCGGCGTACGCCCGCCCAGTCCTCCATGCGACTCGCCATTGTAGTTGGCGAGAACCACGTCGATCACATCTTCGAGCTCGTCGAGCGTCATCATCAGCGAAGCTTTCTCTCCGACATCATTGAGCACCCGTTCGACTGCACGTGGACTGCTGCCCGTGGTGGCCGGCAATCTGTGTGCGAAATGCGACGCGATCTGATCGAAGAAGCGCTCAATCAGCGCGCATTCGTTCTTCTGGCCCAGCGGCCCGTTGTCGGTTGTGCAACCGACGACCTGGGTCAGGCGCTCAAGTGTCGCCTTCGCGAAATGTGCCTTCGCTGCATCAAAGCGGAACGTACCCCAGCACGCCCACGCGGTCCCGGGAATCGCCTCGGAGGGGAAGCCTCCGCCGGGTATGACCGCCAGCGCCGGGATCTTCGAAGCGCGGGCTGTATGTGGCATCAGGCTCGCCTGCAAGGCCGCGGCAACGTCGTCCTTGTTGTACTCGCGACCCATCGCGAGCGCATAGCCTATCACTGCACGGGTTGCCACATCGAGCAACAGCAGGATCCAGACCCTGTGCAGCACGAGCAATGTTTCGAAACCGAACGGATCGTCGATGCGCAGCGTCAGGCGCACGTCAATCTTATGACCGTCGAATTCGACCGCCTCAAATGGACGGGTTGCGGGTTTGCGAACGGCTTCAGGATCGTCGTTCCAGCGATGGCTGATCTGCTCGGCGCCTGCTGCCCGAGCCGCCGCGTCGAAATTACGGTACTACAGCGCGCGGGCGTGACTGGCAAGCGATCGCTCAGCGAGGTATTTCTGGTTGAATGGATAGTCGTGCGCCTGAATACCTGCCTGCCGGCATTGCGCAAGAAAGCCTCCATGCAGTCGCCACAGGTGCCGATGCACTTCGGTGATCTCTGCATGCTTCCTGCTCCGTTCGGCGACCTTGCGTTCGATCCAGCGCGCGATGTCTGGATAGCGCTGCAGCAACTGGGTAAAGGCTCCGCTAGCGTTGCTCGCGACGCCCTCACGGGACGGCTTGACCGGCGAGCGTCGGTCGTACGACCGCGTGTGCTGATAAGGGATCAATGCGCGGCAGCCAAATATCCGGCCGTCTTCGTGCTGCGTGATGCACCGCTCGAAGGCGCGATAAAGGTCGTTGAAACCAACTCCCGTTTCCCGGCTGATTTGGCGCAGAGGTGTGTGGCCGTCCAAAAACAGCGTCATCGCCCGGATCCGGCGCTTCAGCAGGTCGCGCCCCTCATCAGAAAGCGCGCTGTCGTCCGCCGCCGGCCATTGACCGATATCGGTCAGATCGCGCGGAAGGGAGCTTCGATCGAACCGCAATGCGCCGAAGGCGATCTGCTTCATACCGGCTCCAGATGGGTATTCGGCCCCAGTGGCTCGAATGCAAGTGCTGGACATCCCACCTCGCCGCGCAGCACCAGTCTGAAGACAGCCGAGCGAACGAGCATCGGATCGACCGTCGCGAATGGCCGTTCGAGTTCTGCCAGCGTAGTGCCATCGCTACAAGCGGTGATCACGTCCGACGTCAATTTTTCGACTGGAAGTGCGTAGCTACCTGCCAGGTAACTAAGCATCATGATCCGGTTTTCGTGAAGCACCTGTGGGTCGTCGAGCTCCCGCGGCTGAATCATCTGCAACTGCAGCGAAGAGGTCTGACTCCACAACTGAAAAGCCTGGAACAGCGGACCGCCCTGCGCCACTGACCTCGCCTCCGCCGATTGCAATACAAGGCACAATTTCTAGTCGTTGTGCGTGCGAACCCAGAAGTCGACAACCCGGAGCGGCTTTGCGTCAGGAATGCACAGGGGCCGCTCGCAACACGTAACCACCTGTGGATCTGATTCGAGGCGAACCCACAAATCGAAGGCGGGCCGCCCAAACAGAGTTAGGCGGCGCCCGATCTTTGGACCGAAGAGGTCATATCGATGCGCGCCATACGGACGCGTGTTGTTGACTGCCCGCAAGAAACGTGGTGGTATCATCGACAACAGGCCGATTTGCCCGACCATCATGTTTTAGTACAAAACAATCCGGACATCCGCCCGTCTGACAGACGAATTTGCGGTTTCGCACGCCAACTCAAAAACTACAGAATACGTATCAATTGATACGTTTTTCGACGTGAGCAAATGTGTATATGCACATTGCCCGCCTTTTGGCGCCCGGATTATCCGCCGACCGAGTCCAGCCGTGAAACATTCCACGGAAAAACGGCAAAATTGGCCGCAAAGCCTTGCCGCCACTACTTCCTGGGATGATGAAGTCGTCCACTCCCCTGTTTCACGGACGCGTCCGGTAGAGAGCTACGGGACATGTGACATTTCAGACATTCTCTTCCTTCGTTTGGCATTTCCGACCTTTGCTTCTGCGCGCGAAGAAGCAAAAGTGATAACGACACAGCCAGCAAATCATCCCTCGCCCGTTGCCGGCTGATCGGAGGTGCTGCAACTTTCCCTTCAACCAACGCCTGCCATCAAAATGGGGGGTGACGCGCGGCCATGTGTTCGACGGCGACACGACCTCGCTGGAGTTCGACGTCCTCGTGCACGACGCGCACAACTTCCCGGGCTGGACGCTCGACAGCACCGGGGATCCGAGACGGCTGGTGCCGCTTCAGGCCGTCGTCGGCGTGATGGAGGTCAAGTCGACACTCGACGACGGCACCCTCGCGGCGGCCGTCGACAAGCTGGCGCAGTTCGACGCGCTTGTCGCAGAGGCCGACTGCGAAGGCCTTTTTCCCTTCAGGCCATTCCGTCACGTCTTCGCGTATCGGCTCGATCTGGACGCCGATTTCGATGGCTGGGGCAGTCCCGCATACCGACTCACCCGCTATGCCGGTACTCGGTGCCAGCCGGATGGGGTGTTCGTGCTTAACGACCATTTCGCCGTCCTTGATCGGGGCAATGGCATCGCGCGCAGCTTCGCCCTCCATCGCGGGCTGAGCGTGGGCGAAGTGCGCAACGAGAGCTGGGACATCCAAAATGAGGAGATCAAGCGTTTCATTGAGACGGATCCCTCCCACTGCAACGACTACTTCGCAACCGCCGCGACCGACGGTCTGCTGCTGGTCGCCTTTCTCACCTTTGTGCTCGAAGGGACGACCGGTTACACCCCGCAGGACGTCGATTACGCCGATGCATTCTGCCGCTGGGGCGGTCCGCAGCTGGGCGGCCTGCTCAACTTCCGCGGGCCGCCCGATCCCGGGTTTCCACCCGTGCCCGTTCCGGAGGCGTGACCTTGGCCAACCAGGTCCAGCCGGTGGCGCATGCGCGCACCTACACCCGCAGCGACTTCACGGCGCTGCGGGTGTAGGTGCAGCGTGTCCCAGCACCAACCATCGCGAGGCTCTACTTCACCGAGGACGAGGACGGTCACGAATCGACGCCTCGCTGGGTGGAGTCGTACCTGCGCCGCATGCAGGCGGAGCTGGTCGAACTGGCGATCGAACACGGCTCGCCGGTGCTTGCCGACCACCTGAAAGCGTCGGCCAGCGCCCACGGCAGCGCGCGCCTGACGTCGATCAGCCTGAAGATGGTGGAGGAAGCGGCGTCGCTCGCCGTGGCGAGGCCCAGTGCAGCCATGGCGTGGGCATGTGGTTCCGGCCGCTCGTTGCACGCCGGCTCAAGTCGGAAGGGGTTGCGACGCTCGGTGAACTCATCGACTTCTGCAACCGCCGCGGCGGCAGCTGGTGGCGGGCGGTACCACGCATTGGCGCGGGGCGGGCACGGCACATCGTGGCGTGCCTGCGTCAGCACGAGGATGCGATCGGCCGCGGCGTCGACGAGGACGTGGATCCGGCCGATCCGCTTGCCGGACCGGCAGCCGAGCTGGGCGAGGTCGACGGCAGCTCGCGCGCGCTGGTGCCGCTCGAGCGCATGGCCGTCAGCGGTGTGCTCTCGGGCATAGACGGGGCGAACCGCGCGGTGGCCTTCCCCTATATCTCGGCCCACCACGACCTTGACGCGGTGCGCGCGTATCTGTACCGCTTCCGCCAGCAGCCGAAGACGCTCCGGGCCTACACCAAGGAGCTCGAACGCTTCCTGCTCTGGTCCCTCAAGGTCCGGCAGAAGCCGCTCAGTTCTCTGCTGGTCGATGATTGTGAAGCCTACAAGGACTTCCTGAACACGCCCGACCCGGCTTTCGTCGGGCCCAAGGCGCCGCGGCTGAGTGGCCGATGGGAGCCGTTTGCTTCAGCTGAACTCACGGCGGAGAGTCAAAAGTACGCGGTCCGCGCGCTGCGCGCCGCATTTGCGTGGTTGGTCAATGTCCGGTATCTCGCGGGCAATCCATGGGCGGCGGTCACCGATCCGGTTGTCGTTGAACGGGAGGCGAAGCTACGGGTCGTAGCGGGCCATATCCGCATCGCTCTGGACGCGCTTGCGGGATTTCATCGACGGGCAATGCGACCAAGAGCACGGCAGCTACTGGCGTGCCGTTCGGGTGGCACTGCTGCTCGGTGGCGATTCGGGATTGCGTCGCGAAGAGTTCGCGCTGGCCCAGCGCGCGAACATGTCCCCGACCACCTTCGGCGATCCGGATGCGCCCGTCTGGCAGCTGACGGTCGTGGGCAAGCGACACAGGGAGCGCACCGTGCCAGTAAGCCCTGCTACCGTTGAGGCGCTGGCCGCGCATTGGCGGGATCGCGGACTGGACTTCCACGCGGCAGAAACCGGGCCACTGCTGAAGCCGCTGCTTATCCCGGGCACCACGCGCGCGAAACTGAAATATCGCGAGACACTCGACCTGCCCTATGACCCCGACTCGATCAACCACATGGTCAGGTGGGCGATGAAACGTCTGATCGCCGGGATGCCGGAGCTATCTGCCGGCGAGATGGCATTTCTGGCGGGCACGTCGCCACACGCATTTCGCCATACCTTCGGTACCCATGCCGCTGCAAATGACGTCCCCCTGGACGTTGTGCAACGCGTGCTTGGCCACGCCTCGCTGCAGACCACCTCAATCTATGTTCAGGCAGAGCAGCAGCGCATGATGCGCGAGGCGGCGCTTTACTACAGCCCGAAGGAAACGGCACCGACCTGATGCCGCAAAACTGTCACTTTGGTATCAGCTATCTGACAGTTCGTCCCATCCCCGACTGGCAGGCAAACGTACTGACACTTTGATGTCAGTTTTCGCATGGTTTCCGAACCGGGTGCGGCCGCAACCCCTCTTTGCAGGCTCGTTGGCGCGCAGCCCCTCCCCTGCGCCACTGGCCAAATTCAGTATATAAGCTCGAAGCGTGCGTCATGAAGCGGCACATCCGTCAATGCCCGTCGCGGAAATCCGCATTGCGCAAAGCGCTCAGCCAGACGTTTCCGGTCACTCGGTGTCTAGCTCCTGATCAAGGGGCATCCTCGTCCCCGCAGTACTTAGCTGCCCCTTTCCTCGGACTATTATCGACACCTGGACCCGGCGAGAATCAACAGAAGAAAAACAGGCGATAACTGCACATTCCACCGGGTCGGATGATGTCTCGCGGTGTTGTCGATGGCATGTGGCCCAAAGACGGAAGCTTGGCCGGCGCGGGCATGCATGCGGCCGTGTACGGCCACCTGCCGATCTGGCTGTCGATGCGCTATGTCACCTAGGTCAGCCAGTGTCCCCATTGGGGACACTGCGTCCGGTGCGTTTTTACCTGGACTGCGCCTCTAAGTGTCCCAATGGGAACGACAAGAATTTAACTTCGGTTAATCCGAAGGGTGGAGGGGAAAAAATGGCTGCGGCAGTGCACGCCGCAGCTCCCGATCTGGCTGTCTATGCGCGGTTTCACATACGTCAGCCTGTGTCCCCATTGGGGACACCAAGAATCTATCTACTCAATCGCGGCGCCACTACCCGCAGAAAAAAGAGCGGCGATTAGCGTTCGTATCTGCTGCTCCTTGTCGGCAGTAAGCATCCCAGCTTTGATCTTAACCGTGAAGCCAACGGCATCCTTCGTAATAGACCCCGCTTGATTTTTTCCAGCGAAAATCTTTTCAATTTTTCGATCGCTAACGCTAGCGGACACATTGCCGTTGGCCTCCACCGCCTGCTTGATCGCCCTTGCAAGCTTCGTCTGGTCCAAATCACCTGCCACGACTCTCGCCCAAACGCCGCGCGCCACTTCAACCGCTCGTTCATCTTGGTCACGAAGCGCAGACACTACTCCCTCGGCCGCGTGTGCTCCGATAAGGCGCGGCTGGATGTCAAGGTCCTTGATCACAAAATCGGGCAAATCGCCAAATGCTAGATATCGATAGAGTTCCGAGCGAGACACTCCCAAGGCTTCGGCCATCCGCTTACGGTTTGGAAATTCCTTCTCCGTGCGGCGGATAGAACGCGCGATTTCGTAATCCGACAGATCCTCACGCGCGACGTTTTCCACGAGCGCCAACATCGCCATCTCTTCATCCGAGAGATCGATGATGACAACCTTGATCGTCGCTTTCCCAATCATTTTGTGCGCGCGCCAACGGCGCTCGCCAGCCACAATCTGATAACCCATCGCCGCTCGGCGGACTACTATAGGCTGCACCAAACCGGCTTCACGGATCGATTCTGCGAGTTGAGTTAGCTTCGCTTCGTTGAATGACTGTCGCGGTTGCCACGGATTCGGAACGATGTCTGTGACCGGCACTTCGGACGCTGCACCTGACGTTTCGAGTTGGGCGATTCGTTGTTGCGCTTGGGCCAGCGCGCCCGCCATCCCTGGAGCGGTGCGAGGACTTGTCGTTCTGTCTTGCGTCTGGTCAAGCGTAATGTCCTTCGCCGCTCGAACCTCCGCTGTCTTGCTCATCATGCGCTCACGTAGGTTGCTCATTGTCCCGCTCTCCATTGCGCCACATACTGGTCATCGATCCATTTGCAGTAGTCCAACAGCGGTTGCTTGACCCGCGCCAAGGTCTTCGCCACGGCATCGGAACGGGACAGATCAAAAACCGTCGAAAATGCTAAAGCTCCGTTGCTCATTACAGAACTCGCCGGAACCTCCGTTGTATGGAGCCAATCGCCGTACGCACGTTGAGACCAAGAGCGCACGACCGGCGCCGATGACGTAGTACCATAATCCACCCGCGACAGAAGGACGGAGATAAAGTCGTATGTTTTATCGACTTCGTGTTGAACGAAGCCGTGCGCCACCTCAGCAAATAGCGACCAGAATGACACCGACGAGATAAAGTCCAAGCTCTCTGGAACCAGCGGCATCACCATCGAATCCGCTGCCATCAAGCCGTTGAGAGTCATGTAGGAGAGAGACGGCGCCGTGTCGAGGATGATGTAATCGTATTCTGCGCGAAGCGGTTCGATTCCCTTGCGCAATACAGACCAAAATTCGAAACCAGGGTTTGTTTGCTGTGCGGTCGGAAGATGAAACTCAGCATCGTGAAGGTAGTTATGTGCCGGGATTACATCCAGACCATCCCAGTACGTGCTTTGAACCTTCGCTGCCAAGCCACCCGTGATCGCCGGCTCATATATGAACGGAAGGACTGTGTCTTCCCAAGTCACGTCCTTTTCTGCGTACAAGCCGCACAGCTCCGATAGGGATGCTTGGGGGTCGAGATCGATGACCAATACTTTACGACCACGCAAGCTCAAGCCTTGCGCGATACACATAGTGGTTGTCGTCTTGCAAGATCCTCCCTTGAAGTTGGCCGTAATCAATACGCGCCCGCGGTGCTCGCGCGTGCCAGTCACAAGCGGCGTTTGGTAGATGTCAGATACCTGCTGCACCCACGCTCGAACGTCGCTCAATGAAAAAATACGCGCTCTTCCACTGCCGTGGGCCACGCCAGGCGGGAGCTCACCACCTTCCTTGGTCGCTAGATAGTTGATCTTCTGGCGGTCGATGCCACACAATTCAGACAGTTCGCCGATAGTAAAGACAGGCGCAGTTTTGCGCGGTCGTGGCGCCAAGATCTGATCGCGCAATTCGTTCGCCATGACCGACAAACGGTCTGCGAACTCCCCGAGGTTGGAGAGCTTCACACGTCGGTCAATGCTTGGCAATTCGCTCAAATTCATAAGGACAGTTCCTCAATTTTGTCTACGGCACGTCAATTTCTCAACGCTCACCGTTCATTTTTACGGTTTTAGGCGCGCGATGCACAGAACCGTAGAATACTGACCCAGCCGGAAAATAGCTACCGAAATACAGCCTGAAACCTTGAACCGTCGGCTAACGCCTAAAAAATGCTTTATATTCAACGGCTTGCTATCGAATGACACCTGGCAAAATATGAGTGACGGGCAAAGTTAATACGCCCGACCGCCAGATCGCTACGCATCGAAACGTTGCGGAACACAGAACGCCTCACCTTGGCTGTGGAAAAGCTGCGCAAATTGATACGGCTTTCTGCCGCTGCACAATTCGCCTCACCTTAAATACCTTCACCGAGGTCCCTTTTCTAGCTCCGTAATAGCCGCGCCCGGAGGATTCCCAGGGATTCGGAGCGTTTGCCAATCGCGGCACCCCCGAAGTCCGTTCTTCATTGCTAGAAGTCTGCTCCTATGCATCTATCCCAAGTGGGAGCTCGACGTGGTTAGTCTTTTTTTAAAAGACAAAACCAACCAACAACTAACGTAGAACACCAAACGCATAAAAATCAATAGGTTGCCAGTGCAAGGTGAGGTGTTCTGTGCAAAAAGTGATGTTAATTGAGCAACAAGGTGAGCGGTTTACCCCGGCAAGGTGAAGAAAATTGGTGGGCAAGGTGAGTAATTTGGGCTGCAGTGGTGAGGCGAAATGTGGACCTCCGCGCCCAAAGGTGAGGTGTTCTGTGACGATTGATGGCCAAGGTGAGGTACTCTGTGTTGACAGGGCACTTTGCCGTCGGTACCGTACGGTTCCATATGACTTTTGAACACCGGGTTGGGAGGCTTAATGACAGCAGCAGGGCACGTGGCCACGTCGAGGCAACTGGCCCTGGCTTTGTTCGACGACGCGAACGCGGAGGACTTGCCGGTCGAGACCGCCCGTTCCGATATCGGATTTGCGCGAAAGAATGTCCTGATTCGCATCGTTGACTTGGGAGTGGCTGCTCGACGGCTCATCGATGCGGCGTATTTCATCGTTGCGCAGGACGATCACGTTCGGAACCTCTATGACGTGGAGTTGGACTATTTCAAGTGGCTGATGCGGTATTCGAGCCGCAACAATACGCACCTTGAACAGGTCATTACCGAGGCCCAAAGAGCTTTGATTCAAGCGACCGCCGCGCCAGACGTTGACGGAGCGAAGCCGTTTGGGTCAGTGCAGTTGATCGGTCGCATCTCCTACTCAGGTGGCCGCTTCCAGTTCCGCGTCCCGCCCGATCTTATTGGCATAATACGTGGCCCAGGCAAGTCGCACTGGCTAAGTCTGCGTATCACCTCTCTCTTCACGCTCAGCTATGCGCGTGTCATGTACGATCACTTACTCCCCTACGCTGACGAGGGAGAAACCGACTGGCTCTCCTTGGACGAATTGCGCTCGTGGCAGGGTTCGATGGGTACCAAAGCGCAGGAGTTTAAGTATTTCAAACGGGACTGGCTTACACCGGCAGTGGAGCAGATCAACGAGGTTTCTGACCTGATACTCTCGTATGAGACGCGCAATGAGCCAGGCTCTCGCAAAATTAGTCGCCTCAGGTTTCGCATCGAGCGCAAAGACATGGCCGCGCGTGTACTCCAGACGCACGAGCGAGCCCAAGTGATCTATCAGACGTTGAAGCAGGAGTTCGGTCTGTCCGGCGCACAGTTGAACCAGCTAGCAGCCGAACGCGATACTTACGATGATGAGCGTTTGGAACAGGCGATTGAGCGCACGCGTTTCAGCCTGAAAGTGGGCAAGGTGTCAAAGAGTCCGGCCGGGTTCTTCATGAAGGCGTTGAAGGAAGGGTGGATCATCTCCGACGCGGAACGGAAGATGATTGAGATTCAGGAAAACCTTGCTTTGACGGAACAACGCGAGGTCGAGGTGAAAGAGCATTCAGCGAGCCAAATTGCGCTACGGATCGCCGCCCAAGATGTGCGTGCTCAGGATCGCAGAGTCGATGAAATCCGGCGTGGATGGGAAGCATACCAAGCCGCGGAACCCAAGCAGCGAGAAGACTGGCGGCAGGCCTACAAAGCAACGCCGGCGGGAAAACTCACGTTGCGCCGGCTCGGCATCGACCCAACGGGACACCTAGCCGAGGCGACAATTCAAAAATACCCGGACTTGAAAGACGGGGTTGCGGGATACGCGTTCAATAAGGTCAAGTCTGGCAAGACGGGTGGTCGATAGCGCGGCCTGTCGCTTGGGTCGAAACACTTCGAGCTTGGCCGGAGGTATCCCAGCGTCACAGCCGTGCGGCGTCATCGGTCGTCAACAGCGTATTCACGAGCAATTCGATCTCTCGAACGCGCGAGGCAACGCTCGCGAAGTCTGGCGTGTCAATGCGCAGGTATCTCTTGCCTCCTTTCTTGCCTCTTGCAACGCTGATGCTAACGGCCTTATGCGGAGGACGTTGTCCCGTGGTCAGAAAGGCGAAGATATCCGCCGTCGTGCTTCCAGGCGAAAGACGTGCGGCGCGCTCCGAGATCAGCTTCTCTCCGACCTGCCGCATGAGCGCGTGGAGTGTGGCCACTTGTGCGGCAGACAACGGCTTGTCGGCGATTGCGTCCAACAGGACTTCGGGCAACCGCGCGACGGCCAACATCCGTGATGTGTGAGCCGTCGAAACGCCGAGTCCAGCGGCCAACTCCTTTTGCCTTACCCAAAGACCGCGCTCAATCATTGCCGAATAGAAGCGACCCATAACCACCACGGGCGCCTTCGCGGCACGGAGCCGGTTGTGCATTGAGACTGCGGACAGCTGGTTGGGAATCTGACGCACACTAAAGTCGTACTGCATGTTCGGCCTCATGTATTCGTTCGAATCTTTACGTCCAGAGCTTATCGTGCCGACAGTTCTGTCAAGAATGCAATCGCTTGCGAACCTCTTTACGCATAGCGCTTAGCGGCTCCGCCGTCGACTGGCCAGCCGGCGTCCTTGCGTCAATCTATAACCTTGGTAGTGGCCATCTGGCGTGATAACCAAGCGCCGGGCCGGCAGACTATTCCACATATTGTAACAATATGGCGATGTGCGCTCTCGGTATAGCATCGCAGTTGCTGGATATGAAATAGGCCCGTTAGCCGGCTAACGGTCTCCGTGCGGTCGCTTTAGCGTTCATTTTTCGAAGAACGCATAACAATCAGCGGGTTAGATGTGGGCGCTCATTGCACAGGCGGCGTGACTGACCTTGTAATTTATGGAACCGGCTTGACGACGGAAACTGCTCCACTTTACGTGGGCGAAAAGGAGTACCGACCGTGAAAGCTCCACGTTTTTGCCATCGTTCCGCCTTAAGACCGTGAGCCGGCTCACCCCAGTCGGGGGAGATTGGCCTTGTCGCTAATGCGACCGCAAATCACATCTCTTTTGCATGACTAGCCTCCTGCTGGCGCTGATTTAATTGAGTCGGCACAAATGGACCGACCGTCATGCGTTTATTCCGCAGTAAAAAACAGGTAGCGCTCTCTACAGCGCCAGGTGGTTATTCGGAAGAGGATCCTGAAGGGGTCATCTTCGATATGGGCGCGCGCTTGCGCACGGAAGCGAATCACTGGAAGCTTTTCGCCTTCTTCCTGGCCGTTGTTGCGGGTGGGGCGGTGTACACGCGAAATCCCCCGCCGTCTGAGGTCAAGGCTTACGGCGTCTCGTCCGACGCTAACGGCCATGCGGTTGTTCGCCAGTTGACGGCCTACAAGCCGGATGACCAGGCGATCCGGACCGCGCTGAAAGAAACGGTAGAGAGCTGGTTCACGATCGAGCCGGTGCTCACAGACGACATCCAGGCTTCGCGTATGGCGCGAAACATCAACGCCGTCAAAGCGATGATGGTCGGCAACGCACGCAACCAGTTCGCTGACTGGATCAAGGCTGACGCGCCGTTCCAGGCCATTACGCTGAATCCGAAGCTCGTGCGCGAGCCGCGCGTCTTCAACGTCGCATTGCTCGAGGATTCCACGGCTGTCGTTGAGTTCACAACCAGCACGACGCAGTCACCGACCGACAAGCCGGTCGTGCAGAAATACGCGCTGACTTTCCGCTACCAGATTGTTCCTCCCACAGCCGAAGACGCGCTCGGCCGCAATCCGTTCGGGCTCTTCTATCCGTTGTTCTCCATGCAGAAGACCCAATGATGAATGCGAACCGAACGTTTGCCTCGTTGATGGCCGCCGCGCTTTGCGTCGGCGCCATGTGCCAGCCGGCCAGTGCTGCGAGAAAGGGCGAAGTGCCGTCAGGCGCGTCGTTCGATATTGCGAACGCCATGAGCGATCCAATGAGCCCGGTTAATCCCTACAACGCTGGCATCGATCCCGTCACGATGCCCGGCGACGCGCGCATGGCGGTGTTTCCGTACAGCCGCGACCAGATCTACCGGATCATGACCGCACCGTTGAAGAACACGGCAATCGAGCTCGCGCCCGGCGAGCGGCTGACCACAGACCCGGCAATGGGCGACTCGGTGCAATGGATCGTGGACACCGACGGAGCTAACCATGTGTTCGTGAAGCCGATCAAATCCGGGCTTGTCAATACGTTGCATCTGACGACGAACCTGCGCGAATACGACATGACACTCGTCTCTTCTCCGATGGGTGGGCTGTTCTATCAGACCGTGCGCTTCAATTACCCCGGATCGTTGATGGCGAAGGTGCGTGCGCGGGAAGAGGCTGGCTACGATTCGCGCGACGGCCAGAGTTCAGCGAATGACTCGGGTCCCATTGGCGTGTCACCGGACAAGCTGAACTTCGACTACACGGTTTCCGGCTCCGCGTCGTTCAAGCCTGAAACCGTGTTCGACGACGGCAGGTCCGTCTGGCTGCGGCTGCCGCCCGACGCGCCGTTCGCCGTTCCAATCGTGAAGGATCATGGCGACGTCGTCAGTCCAAACTTCATCCGCCGCGGGCAGTACATCGTCATTCAGGAAATGGCGAAGGAAATCGTATTGCGCGCGCCGAACGAGGAAGTGACCATCAAGCGCGGCCGTCCGGGCCTGTTCGGATTTTGAGCTGAATCATGGCTAACCAGCACGGACAACCCGACAGCGACCGCGCGACGATCATCAAGGGCAAGTCGCCCCGCAATGTGCTGATTACCGCCGGCGTGGTAGTCGCCGTCATCATTGGCGCGCTCGGTTTTTACTATCAGGTGCAGGAAGGAAACAAGGCCGAAGAAGAGGCGAAGCTCCAGAAGAAAGCGAAGCAGGCGGAGATTGTCGACAAGTCGAACAATACCCAGGATCTGAACAAGACCATCGACGACCAGATGGCAGCAGCGCGGCGTCAGGCGGCCTCGGAAGCGCGTGCGGCCGCTGCGCCGGGCGCGCAGGTGGCAGCGGGGGCTAGCTCGACTCCTGCGTTGAACGCCGATAGCTTTCTCGGCGACCAGCACACGCAGCAGATCAAGTCGCAGGCAGATTCCGACGCAGTTTTCGCCTCCCCGATCTTTCGCGCTGGCCTGAAGGTCAAGGACACCGGCCCGCAGCAGGCGCCGCAAATCCCGGGCATCCTCACACCAGCGCAGGTCGCGGCGCAACAGGCCGCCGCACAGCAGGCAGCAGGCGCTTCGGTAGGGGACCGGGTGGCAGCTGCCTTGTCGGCTGCCGACGTCGGTGGGCAGCAGGGCACGCGCGCCTATTCGAGCCAGGATCACGACACAGCCTTCATCAAAAACGCCGCGAATCAGTCCGAGAACGGTCAGGATTTCGCTCGTACCGGTTTTGTCGGACAGGCGCGCGGCTGCGTTCTGTCGCCACCGCATCACATCCCCGTATTGTCGATCGAAGGCCTGAATTCGGACAGGCCCGGCACTGCTGCGCTGGTTGTGGAGAAGGACGTCTACGACAGCATCCGCGGTGACTGCCTCATGATTCCGAAGGGGAGCATGATCACCGCGCCCTACAGTTCTGATATTCAGCCTGGTCAGGAAAGCATTCTCGTTGCAGCAACCGAGATGCGTCTGCCGAACGGCAAACACGTACCGCTGTTCGGTGCGCAGGGCGCTGATGCCGATGGGACGGCCGGATTCTCCGGTGACGTCAACAACCACTTCCTGAAAATCTTCGGCACATCGTTTCTCGTTGCCATTCTGCTTCGGAAGTTCGACGGTGGCGACAGCTCGACAACGACTGGACCGCTTGGCGTCACGCAGGTCGGGAGTACGGGCGGGCAGGTCGCGGCGACTACTGCCCAGTCCGTGCTCGACCGGTACAAGAACATCCCGCCGACTATCACGGACGGACCAGGCGAGCGTCGCTTCATGTTGAAAGTGAATCGCGACATCTACATGGAGCCGTACCGTGATCAGTAAGCGATTTCTTCCCGCCTTGCTGGTCGCGGTGTTAGTGCCCTTGGCGCATGCCGCAACGATTGAAGAGGTCATCAGTCCGACAAGCGTCGTGCTCGCGCAGGGCACCGCGCGCACGATCGCAAAGATCGATGGAAAACCCGTGTTCTATTGTGGGCTTTCGGCCTTCGGCTCGTGGGCCGCGCATCTGGTTGGCCAACCGGTAGGCAGCAACCCCGAGAGCGGGATTACCGTGGCTGTGGATGAGCGCGACGTTGCACTGGCCGGGCTGCTCGTCAGTAAGGGCTGGCTCCAACCCCCGATGCTTGACGACGAAGCACAGGCAGCTATCACGGAGAGGCGCGGAGGCTGGGCGTGCGCGAGCGCGGTCACGCCATTCGAGCTCATGCATAGCAGCGTCGATCCGAAGGTGCTGGCGGGTATTGCGCTGAACGAGTCAGGGCTCAATGGGCACGCGTGGCCCTGGACGCTAAATATCGCAGGGCAAGGCTACTTCTTCAGGTCGCGCGAGGACGCCTATCGCGTCGTGCAGTCGCTGATCGCGCGTGGCCGCAGCGACTTCGATGTCGGCATCATGCAGATCAATTGGGGCTACCACGCCCGCCGGTTCGCATCGCCCTGGGATGCTCTGGCGCCGGCCACAAGCATCCGCGTCGCTGAAGACATTCTCAACGAGAACTACAGCAAGACACATTCGGTTGCAAAGGCGATCGCCTATTACCACAGCGCCAATCCGGTCCCGGGCCAGGCGTATCTCGCGCGCTTTGCGCGGCACCTCAACCAGATTCAGGCCGGACTATGAAGCACACCGTTTCCCGCGTCGCCGTCGCATGCGCCATGCTCTTCGTGGCGATGGCCTCGCATGCTGCGAACACCGACCCATTCGACTTCGATTACGAGATCGCGGGCGGGATCGCCGAGCGCCCGGCATTGATTTTCAATGACGGCGCGAAAACGTACATCCAGCCGCGTGCGGGTCAGGTAATCACCGCCGCTGGCGGTCATCAGGAAGGGCCGTACGTCGTTGTCGACGGCACGCCCGAGACGATCACCTACACGGTGGCGGGTCGCTCGGCCAGTGCGCGCTGGACCAGGGCAAATGCTTTCATCGGCGCCGGTGCGCGCGGTCCACTCGCGTCGTTGCGCGACGACCAGCCCGCAGCATTCGACGGCTTCACGAATCGACTGGTGCTGATTGGCTCCCACGGGTCGCTCGAGCCCGTTCGCGTACTGAGCGGTTCGATGCCGGTCGCCGCAGTCGTGAAGGCGCTCGTCCCACAAGGCTGGACGGGGTCTGCCCAGAAGGATGTGGACCTGACTGAAAACACCGGGTTCGCCACCCGCGCCGGCGAGAACTGGATGCAGGCGCTTGATCGCCTGATGACGCAAAGCGGACTTTACGCTGACGTGGATTTCACGTCACGTCATATCAGGGTGCATCGCGATGCCCCCAAGTCTGGCGCACTGAACTACGCTGCTGGCCAGAAGTCGCCACCCGATGCGATCGCGCAGACGGTCGCAATGAAGGAGGGCGCAGCAAGTGGCTCCGCCGCTGCTACGCCGCAAGCGTCGCTGCTCGCGCAGTACTTCGGCGCTCAGGCGATCCGCGATGGCGACGACACCCACGTGCAGATCCGCTTCGCAGCAAAGCCCGCAACGGAGCTGACGTTCAGGACGCTGGACGGTCGGTCGCTGCATCCAAAGTGGGATAGCGAAACCTCGGTCATGACGGTTGAGCGTGCCGAACGCATGCTGGTTTCGGACGGAACGCGCACGGTTGAGCTGGGCCGCTCGGCAGGCACGGTGTACGACTTTGACGCGGGCAGCGCCGCGCATCTGGAGGCGGTGTTCGATCGCGACGGCCAGACGTTCTTCAAGTTCACAGACTCTGTCGTGCAGGTCCATGTGAGCGACGTGAAGCACTTGGGCTCCGGCGAGCAGAAGGGCCGCTACTACATGTTCAACGGCACGGCGGACCAGTTCATCGTGACCGCCGATGGCGCAACCGTGAATGTCACGCGGCGTCACGACGTGAAGTATTTCGAGCGTCCTGCAGCGGGCACACCGACAACGGCGTCGGCTGCATCCGGAGCCGCGAAATCATGAGGCGCGTGATTCCTGTTCTCGTCGCCACGGTTCCTGCACTGTGCGGGCCGCTCGCGCACGCCGACTGCCTCGATGACGCTGCCGCGTACCAGCACGTGAGTGCGCAGCTTGTCCATGCGATCGCACAGCACGAATCGGGGATGCGTGCGAACGCTGTCAACTTGAACAGCAACGGCACTGAAGACATTGGTCTGATGCAGATCAATTCATCGTGGCTACCGCGACTCGCGCGTTACGGCATCCGGCGTCAGGATCTTTTCAACGCGTGTGTGAACGGTTACGTCGGCACGTGGATTCTCGCATCGAATATCCGGCAGTTTGGCCCGACATGGAAGGCGGTCGGCGCCTATAACGCGGTCTCGACGCAGAAGCAGCTGATTTACGCAAACGCCATTTATCGCCGCCTGCAGCGGCTGGGGCAACAACAATGATTGTGACCATCGAACGTAACGACCGTGCGCGCGTTGTGGCGCGTGTTCTCGCCGTAATCCTGCTCATCGCCGGGCCCACGTGGACGTGCGCAGCGACCGATCCGAATCAGTCGCGCATCGCCGGGTCGGCGGGCGACGGCTGGCAGGTCCTTTCAGCTGCGCCGGCCGGCAGTGTGTCTGGCGAACCGCCCGTCGCCGCTGTGAGTGGTCCGGCGTCGGCTCTCTCCACCTCTCCCGTTTCGACGGCCGTAACTCCGGTTGTTCTGCCAGCGGCAACGACTGCGACGGCGGCTGCGGCCGCGGCCGCGGCTTCTGGCGGTGCACTCACGTTTTCGCTATCGCCTTCGGACCGCAACCTGCGCAACGCCCTCGACCGCTGGTTGCAGACCCAGGGCTGGCAACTCGCGTGGAAGGTGGACGACGATCTCCCACTTGAATTCAATGCGACCTTCACAGGCGACTTTACGTCCGTCCTTGTACAGGTCATGAAAGCGACCAATCACATGCGCGTGCCGACCCGCGTCTGCCGCCATACGAACAACGTCATCCGCGTCGTCGCACGCGCGGCCAACTGCCAGGAGTAACGATGCGTCACGCCCAGATTCTCAGGACTTCGATTGCGGCTGCGTGCCTGCTCGTCATCGCTGGCTGCGCCGTAACGCAAGGCGACGTGAATTCAGCCTACGACTCCGCCAACAGCACCGCGAGTGCTGCCATGAATAATCTTCCGGGCTCAATGGCACTCGTTGAAGATGTTCCGACAGCGTTCCTCGGCGATCGTCTCGTGCCGGTCGCCTACGAGGCAACGCTGCCGGCGACGTTCCGCGAAAAACGCATCACCATGCCAGCGAATCTCGATATCAACCAGATCGCAAACCTGGTGTCCGGCGCGACTGGCTATGCCGTTCACCTGAGCCCCGATGTCTTCGTGCCGCGTAGTTCACTGGTACCGCGTGAGGGCGCGTCGTCAACGTTGGGCGGCGCCGGCGGCAGCAATTATGAGAAGCCGGTCTATGCCCAGGTCTTCGACGGGTACGCGGGCGAATACCTGACCCGGATGACGGAGGATCTTGGCCTTGACTGGTCGTTCGATGGTTCGACGATCAATATCACGCGGTTCGTGACACGGATGTACCAGATTGCTGCGATCCCGGGCAAGGTCTCGATCAAGTCCACCATGTCCAAGGGTATGGACACTTCCACGGGCAACCAGGCGAACGGCAGCAGTGGTGGCGGAAGCGGTGATACGGGATCCTTCTCCGCCATGACGTCGACCGGCCGCCAGGGTGAGTTCGACCAGATCCAGTCGATCACGGATGCGCTGAACAAGCTGCGCTCGCCGATGGGACGGGTGAACGTCAACCCCCAGAGCCGTCTGGTGATGGTGCACGACACACGCGAGGCCGCAGATGCGATGGGCAAGCTGCTCGCGCAGGAGAACGCGGTATCTACGCGTCAGGTGGCGATCCGCGTGCGCACCTTGCAGATCGCACTGAACCGCGGCAGTCAGGCAGGTGCAAATGCAGACGTTGTGT